>OBJA01000087.1_pt1 | contig 90779 bp, 79 predicted proteins | sample 1519751 | NCBI WGS metagenome assembly OBJA01 (sample SAMEA3881238, study PRJEB22517) | soil metagenome | biome: lake sediment; feature: soda lake sediment; material: sediment, water from around vicinity | place: India | collected 2013-12-23 | depth 3 m | reverse complement strand
ATTTGTAAAAATATTCAAAGGTAATGCACCTAATTCATTAGCTTGGATTTTCTTTTCTTTAGACACATATGAAAGACCATTTTTCCTAGGTTTAAAAACTGCGTTTTGGTAAGTTCTTAAGGATGTCTCAGTATAATCTCTTCTAATAGGATCTAAATTAATTTCCCATTTCGGAGATTTAGAAAACCAAAGATTATATTCATATGCATCTTGACAAGCCACTCTAACTCCGGTAGGAACAGGGTTAGATTTAATCCAAATTTCAATATCAACACAATATAAATCCAATTGCTCTTTCATATGAATCATTAATTTTTCAATAATTAACGATCTTTCTGAAGAAACTTCATTTCCTTTTGGATTAGTTCTGTTCGATTTTACATTTATAACAATAAATCCATCTTCTTTTAATTTTGGTAATACACTAATAAGAAATGGATCCATTTCTTCAATATATTTTTCAATTTTCCAGGTTTTATAATTTCTTTTTGCGTTGGGATAAGGTGGTGAGCCGTACATTAACTTAACTGAGTTATCTTCTAATAATTTAATTTTTTCAACAGAATTTCCATGAAGAATACAATAACCTTTCTCATTCAAGTTCTGTGCTATTTTATGTTGATTTTTATTTTTATTAGGCATAAAAAAATGACTCCTTATCATTATTATTTTACTTTGAATTTTCCCTTTTGCAATATGCTAAAATTATCTTAGTCATATAAAATATAAAATATAAGAAATATCTATTAAATGAAGTGATTCTAAAAACTATTCTAATTTCAATTATTTTCTAAAAATAAACAAAAAACAATATTTTTTAGTATATTATACCATGTTTTGATAAAAACTTCAATACAACATTCTTTGTTCGTAAAATAATCAAATCAATTTTCATTTTTTCATAAAAAAAAGAAGTAAAATATTTCACTCCTTTTCTTAACTTAATAATCATTTATAAGTCAATAAATATAAAAGAAAATATATTATTTATTTTAATTGTTTCAGTAAGATCATTATTATATTTCTTCACTGTCTCAAGAACTTTTTTTGCAAATGATGATTCTTTCATAATCTTCACTTCCTTCTTGTAAAAGGGCAATATCTCATTCATTCTTTTAGTATTAATAATCATATAAAATCCTTTTTTCTTAATTTTAGGATCCTTTATTTCATCAACGGATAAATATTTACTATCAAAATAAAAGTAATAATCAAATGAGTTTCGTGCAAATATTGGCCTTGAATAATCTATAGTAATATATAATTCGCTCCAATCATATTCCTCATCTGCATGTCTAATGCCTTCACGTGATATGTTGAATAATTGCATTTACTGTTTTATTTAAAAACTGTAGGTATAGAACGCTCAACATACTTAGGATTTATTTTGGATGCATTTTTTAATAATCCACATGTTACAGTAGAAATAAACACATGTCTTAATAGAGATGCTCCTAATTCATTTGATGTACTTATTTCACCAATTACGAGTTCGATTACTGTATTACTTGCTCCAATAAAGAGACCTTTTGAAAAAACATTTAAACCGGTTCCACCAATATATCCAGTCATAGCACCAAGGGAAGTGCTCAAAAAATATTTTGAGGATTGCTCAACCCAGTTTTCATTATTAATTGTAATCAAATCCGAGAAGTCAAAGCCATCTTGAGCATTTTTCACTACATCATGCATATATGATTGAGCGAAACCGAGAGCAGCACCAATAATTATTGGTGCTGTAGATCCACCGCTAAAAATAATAACTGCAGCTACTGCGGCTCCACCTATAACCCAATGATACCATGTATTTCCACTAGGATCAATATTTATTATTGGATTATTTCCACAATAAGCATTATACAAAATTAAATTCTGTATGTAAAGAATTTTGGAAATAATTGTCAAAAAAAAATATAGCTAACAAAAATTTAAACAAAATCCACAAAATGAATAATTAATTTATATCGGATTTCGATTTCTTCTCTCCAAGAAATGAAAAAAGGTTACAACCACTAGAAAATTGTAACCCTTATTTTTATTTAAAAAACTTTTATTTTATAAGTTAAATTGCTTAATTTTGTTGTTTTTCCTTTGGAAGAATTAGATTTAATACAATCCCAATAATTGCAGCTAAACTCATTCCATATACAGAGAAAGTACCAACTGAGATGATCGATCCCCCTAAACCGATAACTAGCATTGCTGAGACTATAATTAAATTTCTTGTTTCAGTCATATTAACCTTTGCGTCAGATAACACTCTTAATCCATTTGCGGCAATAAATCCATAGAGAATGATTGATATACCACCCATTACTTCACCGGGAATCGTTCCAACTAACGTTGTGAAGACATTGATGAATGATAACAAGATTGCTATTACAGCCGCTCCACCAGTTACCCATACAGATGCAACTTTTGTCATTCCGACAACTGAGGTATTTTCACCATATGTAGTATTTGCTGGACCTCCGACTAAGGCTGCAAAACCTGTTGCTAAGCCATCTCCTAAAAGCGTTCGCTTTAAACCTGGATCTTTCAAAAAGTCGGTTCCAACAATTTTACTTAAGACGGCATGATCTCCAATATGTTCTGCTGCTGTTACAAATGCTAATGGCGCAATTGTTAGTACTGCTGCAAAATTAATTTTATAAATAGTAATGTCAGTTCCTAAAACATTATGACTTCCGTCCTTAAACCACAAAAACATAAATTCAGGAATTTTAAACCATTCACCAGGATTTTTTACAACTTCGACGACATTTTTAAAATCAACTAAGCCAATTACAGAGGCAAAAATATATCCGACTGCAATTCCGACTAAGAATGGAATGATCTTAAAAAACCCTTTTCCTTTCATCGCAACCACGATAACTGTTGCAAGCGAAACAACTGCTGTCAACATTTGCTTCCATGAGCCACCTGCAAAACCTGCAGAACCAACTGCTACCCCCGATAAACCCAAACCGATAATAATAATCATTGGTCCAATAACTATTGGAGGTAGAATCTTTTCGATCCACTTCGTACCGGCATATTTAATTGCAATTGCAAAGATAACATATATTAATCCAACTACTAATAACCCAGTTAAAGCGGTAGCGTAATGACCAGGAACACCTTCAATATTATTTGCTGGATCAGCTTTTACAAATCCACTTACTGCTTGAATAACCGCTATATAGGCAAATGAACTACCCAAATAAACTGGAACTTTTGCTTTTGTACATAGAATATAAATTAATGTTCCGACACCTGAAGCAAACAATGCCACCGAAATTGGTAAACCAGTCAACGCCGGAACAAGAATTGTTGCTCCGAACATTGCAAATACATGTTGAAAACTAAGTGCAAACCATTTTCCATTCGATGGTCTGTCTTTAACGCCTAATATCATATTTTTTTACCTCCTCTTATAAAAAGAGATTTAAAAACTAATTTTAAATCTCTGGTATTTTTTATTTTAAAAATATATATTGAACAATAAAATTGATAATAAATAGAATTGCTAAAATATACATAACTGGACTAACTTCTTTACGACGTGGAGTCGCTAACATCATTGCTGCATAGAAGATAAATCCAAAAGCAATTCCTTCCGCAATTGAAAATGTAAGGACCATTGTTAGAATCGTAATAAATGAACTAGCAACAACAATACCATCATTCCAATCGATATCTTTTAATGATTTAACCATTAAAGCACCAACAAATACTAAGGCCATCGAAGTTACTGGAGAATAGTAAATAATTTCACCAAAACTATTAACATATCCTGAATCTATTCCATTTACAACAGCAAATAACGGGAAGAATACTAATGATACAACAAATAATAAACCAACAACAACAGCTGATAAACCTGTTCTAGAACCAGATTGAACACCTGCAGATGATTCAATATATGAAGTAACAGTTGATGTACCTAAAGCAGCACCAACAACAGTGCCGCATGCATCAGCTAGTAATGCTTTTTCACCGTCAACTAATTCACCTTTTTCATCTAATAAACCAGTATCATGACCAACTGCAACTAATGTTCCTGCTGTATCGAAGAAATCAACAAACAAGAATACAAAAATAACTACATATGCTAAAGGGTTAGATAATAATTTAGGTAATGCAATAAATGCTTGCCCGAATGTTTCTTTAATATCACCGATATTACCTAATTGTGCCCCACTAAATGATGGCATATAAGCAGATAAACCAGGGATAAAGCCCAAGATAGCTCCAACTACAGCTGTTGAAACAATTGAAATAATAATTGCAAAACGGCTGATTTTTTTATTTAAGGCAAATAATACGAATGCTAAAACAATTCCAAAAAGTCCTAGTAAGACTGTTGGATGTTTAAAATTACCAAGTGTCACAAATGTTTCTTCAAAATTTACAATAATACCAGCATTTTTCAAACCGATAAATGCAATAAAGAAACCAATACCTGCTCCAACTGCTAATTTTAAATTTTTTGGAATCGCATTAATAACCTTTCTTCTTAAGCCTGTAACTGAAATAATTAAGAATAAGACACCACTAACTAATACTGCTGCTAAAGCTTCTTGCCAATCAAACCCTAAACCAAAACATACAGTGTATGTGAAAAAGGCATTTACACCCATACCTGAAGCTAATGCTACTGGGTAATTTGCAAATAATCCCATTAAGATTGAAGCAAATGCTGCTGCTAAAGCTGTCGCAGCAAATACTGCAGCAAAACTCATACCCGTTTTGGCTAACATGTCAGCATTGACAGGAAGTACGTAAACCATTGCTAAGAATGTTGCTAGACCACCAACTAATTCTTTGGTGATTGTAGATTTTCGTTCTTTAATTTTAAAGAACTTCTCTAATCCGTGCATTTTGTTCTCCTCTTTTTATTATTTAGTTTTGTAGATAAAATAAAAAGCAAGCATGTTAAAACAAGCTCGCCAATAATTTACATACTAAGGGTATTAGTAATAGTTATTAACCAATAGTCAAGCGATTAGGTCGCTTGGTAGAAACTCTGGAACCAAATTATCCATATTATATTGGCGATTGCTATTCAATTTTATAGTTACAAAACTATGACTCTATTTTACCTTAGTTTTCTTATCATTTCAAGCAACAAACGTTTTCATAAGTTGCCATATTTTTCTATAACATTTCAAGCAAAAAGTGTATAAATTTTCATAAGAAGTCAAACATTTTTTATTTTAAATTTTTAATTGCTTCAATTGGCTTTAGTCTATTAATTCTCCAGACAGTTATAATGATCGCAAAGAGCGGAATTACATATACCATTAAAAAAACAAATAATACTGTTAGCGGATTAAATGTGAAATAGTGTAAATTAGTAAACTGTTCTTTAATCGAAAAATTAGCATAGAAAATAATTAACGGCAATAAAATCATAGTAATAATAAATGTTAGGGTACTGATAATATATGCTTCAAAGATATAAATTTTGTTAATATCAGCATTACTACAGCCCAATGATTTTAAAATTCCAATTTCACGTTTATTCTTCTTTGTTCTCATAATAATTTGATTTGTGATCATGAAAAATGTGACTATCAATAATAACCCACCAATTAAGATGAAAATGATTGTTAAAGAATAGATTTTTCCTTCTTGAGCATAGAATTCTTCATATAAGTCAAAGACCGGATATAGTCCATAAGTGCTGTATTCTTGAATCAAATTGCGAACACCATGACGGTTATTTCCGATATAAACAGAAATATAAGTGAAATTTTCTTCACTAATGATATCAAATTTTCGACTAGGCTCTTTCATATATAGATTAGGATTTGCGATATAACTATTTGTTGAAAGTTTCAATCCTATGACTTTTAAATCCTGAACAATTAGTTCTTTATTTAAGACATCATCATAAACCTGATAGGATATTGTAAAATCAAGAATAGGATTATTTATTAAGTTTCCATCTTCATAAAAATAACTTTTTGTATAATTTTCATTAAAAACAAGATTATACAAATCAACATTAATAATAGCTTCATTTTCTAATAAAACCAAATCCTCTTCGTTAACTAAACCATTTTTGGTAATAATGATAGGGTTGTAATCAGAAAAAATTTGTTTTTCATCTAATATCCTAAATGATGAAGTTAAAAGCAAATCATTTCCTTCACTATTTCTTATTGAGAAATGGTAATCCAATTCCGAAAAGAAATCTAATTTTAACTCTTGATACAAATATCTATTTTCAATATATTCAAAATTAGGAGTAGTGAAAAACTTATATAAGCTTTGATATTTTAAATTCCAAAGATTTTCATTTGCCTTAGCTTTATATGTAAAATCGTTATTAAAGAAATCTTTATAATCAGTTTTATAAATAGCTGCAATTTGAAATTGTTTAATCGGATTAATATTTCCATAGTTATATTCGTAAATTGTTTTTCCAATCAAAAACTGATAATCCTTGTATTTTGAATCAAGTTGTTTCTTACCTTCACCTGGAATTAAAATATAATAGGTTGAGCCCCATGAGTTATATGATTGATAAATTATATTATCTATGAAATAATCACTAACAATCGCACCATCATCATTTATCTCAGTAGCTCCTTCATAAAATGTATAGCCAAATTCCTTCAAATCATTAATACTATTAATATATTTAGTTGATCTAGAAGGATATGTTGTTTTACTTAGTATTTTATTACCAACTTCTCGATTAATCAACCCTCCACGAATAAAAAATTGATCTTCATCAGCATTATAAAAATGCAGATATTCGATATTATTGTTTGTAACAGTTTTAGTTAAGGCATCAACTCGATTATATAAAAGAAAAGTCAACACTTGTAAACAAACGATCATTGCTAAAACGAACAAAATAAGCGTTATTAAACTGCGACCTAACTTATTCCTGATATTTGCAAAACTAATATTCAAAGCTGATTTATACGATAACCTTCCATGTGATAATTCACTATTTTGAAATGATTCATAAAGAGGAACAAATTGATTTTGAACTCTATCTGATAAAAGTTTCCCATCTTTTAACTCGATAATTTGGTCTGCATATAGTGATGCTGCCTGACGGTCATGGCTAACAATGACGACTAGTTTCGTTAGTGATATCTCTTTTAGAAGTTTAAAAATCTCTTCACTTGTCTTTGAATCAAGATTACCTGTTGGTTCATCTGCTAAAATTATTTGAGGATCTTTTACTAAAGCTCGAGCAATCGCTACACGTTGTTGTTGACCACCAGATAGTTCATGAGGATATCGTTTTTCCAAACCCGATAATTGTACCTTTTCAAGAATATTTAACACTTTTTGATCATCATTATCTTTGATTAATGCTAAAGGTAAGTTTATATTATCGAAAACAGTCAAATTTGGAATTAAACTATAATCCTGAAAAACAAATCCCACATAATTATTTCGGTAATGATCAAAATCCTTAAGGGAAAATGATGATAACCTTTGATTATTACATATAATATCACCGCAATCAAATTTATCTAAACCACCAAGAACATTTAAAAGTGTACTCTTTCCACAACCACTCTTTCCAACAATAAAAACCATCCCTTGATTAGGTAGTTTAAACGATATATCCTTTAACGCTTCAACACGACAATATTTCGTTTGATAAGTTTTATTCAAATTCTTAATTTCAAACATAATCAGAATTCCTTATTACTTCCGAAGGTTTTAAGCGAACAATAAGCTTTATTGGCAATATCGTAGCTATAATCGGGATAACTAATGTTAAAAAAATAAGATACAAATAGATCATTATATTACCTGATACCATTCGTAAATATGGATAACTATCAGTATTTAAAGACCAATTAAAGTATTCAACAAATATCGGCATAAAAATAACAGATAAAAGCAGTGGAATTGCCCCTATTAATAAGGATTCGAAGAGATAAATTTTATAGATATCAAAATTTGAACACCCTAAAGCCTTTAAAATGCCAATATCACGTTTTTTATCAGCAACACCAATGTATATGATATTTGTTAACATCAAAACTGTAATTATAATCAATAAAATGGTAATTCCTAAGATGATATACATCGAACTATATAAGTAGCTCTCAGTAAAATAGATTGAATTAAGATGAGCATAAAAAGGATAAATTCGATTATCCGCCAAATCATTCAACAAGTTTCTTAACTCAGAATAATCACCATTAAGATAAACGGATAGAAAATCAACACGATTATCTTTAAGATAATATGCATTATCATAATGATTATTATTTAAATAAAGAACACTTTGGAATTCATTACTAAGATCAACCCCAATGATTTTGACCTTCTTGTCGATTATAAGTTTATAATTATAACGATCATAATCACGATCTAAAATTTGATAGTTTATTTCTTCACCAATAAGTTCTGGAAATTTTAAAAAAATAGGATCGTATGAAGAGATAAAACTAGACATTCTATTACTTTCATTCATTAAGATATTATATAATCTTAAACTAATAACTACTTCATCATCTTTTAAAAGATAATCTTTATCTAAAAACCCACTGTCTGTGATAATGTAATTTGAATAATTAATATTATTTTGAACAAGCCCCAAATATAAATCAACATAGATTCGTTCTTCTTTATGATTAAACAAGTAATAGGCATAATTATTATAGGAAAAATCGGCACTGCTAATGATTGGATTATTTGAATTATCATCCTTTGTTATATAGTTGGCGGTGGTAAACACTTGATAGATGATCTCTATACTTTCCCATACTGAAAAATTATGATAATCAATTTCTTGTTTTTTCTCGAAATTAGAATCTAAATAATCTTGATATTCCGTTTTATATATTGCCGCAATTCGCAGTGATTGTGCTTTCATTTTCATTTCACCAAAGAATTCATAACTAATAATATTTTTGCCTATTAAATCATGATAATGATGAAGACGAGGATTAATGATGATTTCTTTATCATTTTCAACAAGATAATAAATCTTGTTTAAAGGGTATTCATTTTTAAAATTTATATTTGCATAATACATTTTATCAACATATAAATCACTAACAACGATACTTTCATCATCGATCTCTATATAGCCATCATAAAACTCAAATCCAAATGATTTTAATTCCGAAACTGATTCTATTTTTTGATTTGATTTTAAAAAGTTATAATTTGGATATCTTTCATATATATTTTCAACAACCTTACGGTTTAATCTACTATTTCCACGAACAATTTGCCCATATTCACTTACATTAGTCGGATATAATGTTAAGAAATCATATTGATTATGAATGGTTGTGTGATAAATCGCATTATTCAACTGATACTGCATAATCGTAATAACTTGAATTGAAACTAAGATTGAAAGAAAAAAAATCAGCATCGTTATCATAATCCGAAAGAATCTTATTTTCATATTTGCGAAACTCAAAAGTAAAGTAACTTTATTTGGTAAGGTAGCTTTAGTATATTGTTTTTTATCATGTTCAGACTCAAAAACTTGATTTAAGAGTAAATCAGAAATAATTTCACCGTCATTTAATTCAATAATCCGGTCCCCATATTTGTAAGCAGCCTCCATATCATGAGAAACAATGATAATGAGCTTCTTTTGAGATAGTTTTCTTAAAATTGAAAAAATCTGTTCACTTGTTTCGCTATCCAAATTTCCTGTTGGTTCGTCAGCTAAAATAATTTGAGGATTTTTTATTAGTGCCCGAGCAATAGCTACACGTTGCTGTTGGCCACCACTTAATTCTCGCGGACGTCTTTTGCTTACATCTTCAAGGTCTACAGCATCTAATATTTCCTTGATTCTTTTTTCATTATTCTTTTTTCCTTGTAAGGCTAAAGCTAAATCAATATTATCAAATACGGAAACATCATAAAGTAAACTGTAATCCTGAAAGACAAATCCAATATCATGATTGCGATAAACATCAATTTCGGAAACACTGAAACTTGACAAAGAACGGTCATTGACAAGAATGTTACCATGATCTATTTTATCTAAACCACCAATTAAATTTAATAGCGTGCTTTTCCCACACCCGCTTTTACCAACAATAAAAATCATACCCTGGTTTGGTAAAGTTAGGTTTATATCTTTTAATGCATGAACTTCACTATTTTTAGTGTTGTAAAATTTGTTAACATTTACGATCTTAATCATAACGACCTCTCTACACTATTCTATATTTTACCAAACAAATGATAAATTGTGAAGATATTTTAAAACTGAATCATTTTTTAAAAACAAAAAAGTTATCTTAAAAATAGATAACTTATTATTTATTAATTTAATTACTTAAAGTTAAATCAAAAAATTCAACAATACTTTTCATTAGTTCTTCATTTACCTCTGATATTAATTGGTTATCTAAAGAAGCGTAAAATTCTTGTTTTATTTCATATGGAATATTTTTGTTATATGAATTATATAATTCAAGATATGTTTCATTAATTGAATCAATGTAATTTAAGGCTTCTTGAGACTTAAATAAGTCGTTATGGCCGCCGTGAATTCCCGTTGTTGTAAGATACTGAACTTTATTATTAGTTATTTTATCTTTGAGTCTTATAATTGAATCACGTTCATAAAGTGTTGTTTCATCATCTTCACCATGAATAATTAACACTGGTATCTTACTTTTATTTATTCCACTAACTGCACTTAACTGATAAACATCACCAAATAAAATCCTTTGATATAAAGATAAATATGGCTTTTCGATATATCCAAACCAGCCTAACATATCAACCATTTGATTCCCAATAAATTCCTTAGCACTATTAACACCAGCAACACTTACTACTGCTTTAATATCATAATCATAATTAAGTATATTAGCAACTGCATATCCTCCCCAAGAATGACCAAAAAGAAAAAGCGGCAAATGATTTAAAGATTCATCATTTTTGAGAAATGATAATGCAGCATCAAGATCTAAAACTGATTGCGGAAAACCCTTAATGGATTTGCCTTCACTATCATAACTTCCTGTACAGTCATATGCAAAAATGCGATATCCATGATCGACAAAATACATAATTTGTGGTAAATAACTATCAGCTCCACCACCCAAACCATGGGCTACAACAATCAAACCTTTATTATTTTCCGCTCCATAAAGATATCCAGCTAGTAAATTCTTACCCGAATAAAAAGATACATTACTTCGCGGGTAATCATTTGAGACTTTTTCATAATCAATTAAACCACCTGTAACCGTATAGTCTGGTCGATTAACTCTTTTGAAGTTCTGATCATAGACACTTTTCACAACAATAAATGAAACAATCGAAAATAGTGCAAGTATTATAAATAAAATGATACTATATTTTTGTAATTTTTTCTTCATAAACTTCTTCCTTTTTTTATAAATTCATTTAAAAATTATACCACTTTTAGTATTTATAGACAACTGGTTAGAATTGGAAAAAAAATTTTAAAAAAAATTGGAATTATGAAAATATTTTCATTATTTTGGATTGCGTTTTCATTATATTTTCATTTTTAAAATTTGTTATAATAGTGCATGTAAGTGAGGTGAAAAAAATGAATGAATTATTTATTATCTTTAGTTTCTTTTTCATTACCGTATTATTTGGAATAATTCTTAATACTTTAAGTAAAAATTCGGAAGAATATTTATCATATTCAAAGAGTCTTTCAAAAAATGTAAATGTTAAAGAAGAAAATAAATTTGTGTCTTTTAAGTTCTAACATATAACTTTAAAGGCACATTTTTTTATTATTAAAACCCTTCATCTCGAAGGGTCAGCTATTTGATTATTTTTTTCTAATAAGTCGTTAATTATATTATAGACGTGTCTTGCATTAGGAATATCTAAAAACGCATAAAACATATCATAATCATTGACCATATAATTCATCCCTGTGCGGTTATGCATCCGATGATGCATATGATAATAATTATTATTAGTGATATTATTAAATGTTATTGAACCGATACCCTCACGATTAATATCAATACTTAGATTTGTAATATTATTTAGTCTTATTTCATTAATAACTTGTTTAACACCATCAATATACCTAATAACCCGTTTATTAGTAACAGCATAATAAGTATTCATCTTTCTTCTTTTCACATATCCAAATCTTAAAAAGACCATATAAAAACCTACCCCAATAAACGGTAGCCCAAAAACGCCAATAAAACCACCGAATGATGAGGCCATTACCGTCCAAAATATAGCAAATCCAAAAAAGAATAATCCGAAGGGAATTAAGAAAATATCTTGTTTAGTTAGATTTTTGGAAGCATCAGGTTTTCCTTCCCAAAGAATCTCTTCATCATTTCTAATAATATGACCAAATTTACTTACTGAATTATATGACTCATATTTCATCTCAACAGCGGTTAAGTCATCAACATTTACATCAAGAATTCGACTTAACTGTCTTAAGGCATGGTAATCAGGACGAGATCGGTCTTGTTCCCAACTTACTACTTCTTTCGTTTTTACATGTAACTGATGAGCAAGTTTTGACTGTGATAATCCCTTATTAATTCGGTAATATTTAATATTTGATCCTAAACTCATAATTCAAGCTCCTTAATAAACATACTATATATTTTACTAAATCTTACCCTAGAAGTAAAGTTTTTTTCATCTAAAACTAAAAACCGAACCCTTATAAAAAAGCTCGGTTTTACTTTTAATATTCTTGAACTTGTTCATTTCCTTCTAATACTCTTAGTGCGCCTTCAGCTAATGCTGTCATTTCATCTTCACCAGGATAAATTACTGGAGTTAAAATTGGAGTTAAGTAACTTTTAATTAGATTTATTAAATCAGGATTATATGCTAACCCCCCAGTAATAATAACAGCATCAATTTTTCCTGAAGCAACAAAGTAGAGTGAACCGATTTGCTTTACAATCTGATAAGCCATCGCTTCAAAATAGAATTTAGCTTCGAAGTCACCATTTTCAATGCGGTTAGAAATTTCAAAACCACTACTAGTTCCTAAATATGAAATTAACCCACCCTTAGATATAAGGAGTTTTTTTAGTTCTTCTTTTTGATATAAATTTGAAAAACACATATCAATTACGCCATATGTAGGTAATGTTCCACTACGTTCAGGACTGAATGGGCCTTCATTACCAAGAGCATTATTAACATCAACAACCCTTCCATGCTGATGTAAACCAACAGAGATTCCACCACCTAAGTGGGCGATAACTAAATTCAGTTCTTCATATTTTTTCCCAGCTTCTTTTGCATAGCGTTTAGCAACTGCTTTTTGGTTTAAAGCATGAAAGATACTTTTTCTTTCAATTCCCTTAAGTCCGCTAACACGGGCTAATTCACTTAATTCATCAACAACAACTGGGTCAACAATATATGAAAGTTTCTGATAGCGGCAGGCAAATTCATAAGCGATGATAGCTCCTAGATTTGAAGCATGATGCCCGTATTTTGCAGCCTTTAAATCATCAACCATTCTTTGGTTAACCTGAAAGGTTCCACTATTTAATGGTCTTACAAGACCACCACGTCCAACAAAAACATCGATCTTGCTGATTTCAATTCCATTTTCCTTAAGAAACATTTCAATTATTTCTTGACGAAAATCTTTTTGCTCATAAATTGAATTATATTTACTAATGGTTTCAACATCATGCCGTAAGGTTTTCTCATAAAGTAGATGATGATTATTAAAAAGAGCAATTTTTGTTGAGGTTGAACCGGGGTTAATTATTAACAGTTGATAATCCATCTTCATATACCACCGCTAAAGCTATTGAATACAATTTTGATAAACTTGAGTCAGCTCGACTGGTTAATACAATTGGGCATTTGGCGCCAATAACAATTCCTGCAGATTCAGCTTTTCCTAAAAAGACCGATGTCTTATAAAAAACATTCCCAGAATCAATGGTAGGAAAGACCAATACATCAACATTGCCAGCAACTTCACTACTAATTCCTTTATGAAGAGCTGATTCTTTTGATACTAAATTATCAATTGCGAAAGGTCCGTCAACAAGACAATTTTTAATTGGATTTTGTTTTATTTTTTTCACAACTTCATCAGCATCAACAGTTGATGGCATTTTTGGATTAACCTTTTCAACAGCTGCAACTAAACCAACCTTAGTATTATCATAACCTAATGCAGAGGTTAGTTTAACAGCATTTTCAATAATATTTATTTTTTCACTAACACTTGGAGTAATATTCATCGCCCCATCGGTTACATATAAAACACGATCATAATCAGAAAAAGATACTAACCCAACATGTGAAAGCAAATTCGCATCACGAATTCCTAATTCTTTATTAACTACAGCTTTTAAGAGAACTTTTGTATCTAGTAACCCTTTCATCAAAATATCAGCTTCTTTATTTTTTATTAATGTTAAAGCGTGATAGGAAGCTTCTTCATCAGAAGATGAATCAATTATTTGATATTGATTATGGTCTAAACCTTTTTTAAAAATTATATCTTTGATTTCATTTTGGGGTCCGATTAATATCGGCTTAATAATCCCTAATTTTTGGGCCTCATTGACTGCATTTATGACATATTCATCATTTGCACTGACAACAACTAATCTTTTTGGAAGAGCTTTTTTAGCTTTAAAAATGAGATCATTTAAGTTTTTAAGCATTACTTTTCACCTAATGAACGAATAATTTCTTTTCCGCGTTTGATTGCTTCAACATTAATGTCAATTAAATGTTCTTTTCCATGGCCAAAAACTTTATGTAAAACTTTAATAATTAAATCTTCAGAAAAATCTTGATTCAATTCCAAATAAGCTCCTAACATGACCATATTGACAACCTTCATATTACCAAGCTCCATGGCGATATCATTCGCCGGAATCGGATAGATATTTATCCCCTCAACCGATACCTCGCCTGATATTAATGATGAATTATAAATAATCGCTCCACCATCAACTACTTTATCTTTAAATTTTTGTAAAGATGGTAAGTTGAAAGCCATCAATGTATCAGCTTTTGCAAAAATGGGAGAGTTGATGGGAATTGAGGAAATGGTAACTGAACAATTGGCAGTTCCCCCTCTTGTTTCTGGACCATATGATGGAAACCAGAGACTGTTTAAATTAGCTTCATTACCAGCATAAGCAAGAATTTGGCCTGCAAGCATAACCCCTTGACCACCAAAACCGGCAATCACTATTCTCTTCACCTTACTCATGTTTGTCACCTATATCTTTAAATACTCCAAGCGGAAAGTATTTGGCCATTTGTTCTTGAGCCCACTTCAATGATTCTTGAGGATTCATTCCCCAGTTAACTGGACAAGTTGATAAAAACTCAATCATTGTAAAGCCTTTTTTCTCTAATTGATATGTGAAAGCTTTTTTAAGTGCTTGTTTAGCCTTTTTAACCGCTTGCGGATTATGAACAGAAACCCGTTCAATATAAGCTGCTTTGGGGATTTGCCCAAAGATTTCCGAAACTCTAATCGGTAACCCATGATCTGCTTCACTTCGACCTGCTTGTGAGGTCGTCGTTTTTTGACCAATAAGTGTTGTCGGTGCCATTTGTCCACCCGTCATTCCATAAATGGCATTATTTACAAATACAACTGTGATGTTTTCACCACGATTAGCTGCATGAATTGACTCGGCAATTCCAATTGAAGCTAAATCACCATCACCTTGATACGTGAAAACAACTGAATTCGGACGACTCCGCTTTATTCCGGTCGCAACAGCACAACTACGTCCATGAGCTGCTTGTTGCATATCACAATTAAAAAAGAAATATGACATTACCGAACAACCAACACTAGCTACGCCGATTGATTTGTCAATTATATCTAATTCTTCCAAAACTTCAGCCACAAGTTTATGAATAATACCATGTGTACATCCAGGGCAATATGATAAAGCGGTCTCAGTTAATCCTTTTGATTTTTTATAAACTACATCCGACATTATTTCACCTCTTTCTTAAAGGCTTTTACGGCATTTACAATTTCTTCAGGATCTGGCATAATGCCGCCAACTCGGCCAAAGAATCTAATTGGTACACGGCCATTATTGGCGATTTTCACATCATCAATCATCTGACCTAAGTTAAGTTCACAACATAAAAATCCTTTAACTGAATTAGGAATGTTTTCAAAGGCTTTAAATGGATATGGCCAAATGGTAATTGGGCGAATCATTCCAACTTTGATATTCTCTTCAGCTAAAAGTTCAATTGCTGATCGGCAAATTCTTGCCATCGTTCCAAAAGCAACAATAATAAATTCGGCATCTTCTAAATTGATTGCTTCATATTTTTGTTCATTTGCTTCGATTAGTTTATATTTTTCATTAAGTTTTAAATTATGTTTTTCCAAATCATTCGGATCCAAATAAAGTGAAGAGACAGTTCTTCGACTCCGACCTTTGATATCACCAGTTGTTGCCCAATCCTTTTCTGGCAAATTTCGTTTTGGAACTTCACGATCCAAATCAACTGATTCCATCATTTGGCCAATAAGCCCGTCAACTGCAACCATCACCGGATTACGATAGTAATCGGCAATATCGAATGATTGTTTCATAATATCAACAGTTTCTTGTAAATTTTCCGGTGCAAAGGCAATTACATGATAATCTCCATTGCCACCGCCACGAGTTATTTGTTTATAATCTGATTGGGATGGTTGAATTCCTCCTAATCCCGGTCCGCCACGCATAACATTTACGATTACACAAGGAAGTTCGGCACCAGCAATATAACTGATTCCTTCTTGCTTTAATGCAACTCCTGGCGAAGATGAACTAGTCATCGCCCGAACACCACTGCCGGCTGCACCATAAACCATATTGATGGCTGCAACTTCAGATTCAGCTTGTACAAACACTTTTCCTTGTTCTAACATATGCTTCGACAAATATTCCGGAATCTCATTTTGAGGAGTTATCGGATATCCGAAGAAAGCATCACATCCGCCTTTTAACGCACTAACGGCAATTGCTTCATTGCCCTTCATTAATATTTTTCCCATCTAAATCACTCCTTTAACTTTTCTACTGTAATTACAGAATCAGGACACATGATTGCACAAAAACTACATCCAATACATTTATCCGGATCTGTAACAGTGATTAGATTATATCCTTTTTCATTGATTTTTGATTTATCTAAAGTTAAGATCTTTGTTGGGCAAAACGCCACACAAAGAACACAGCCTTTACATTTTTCATAATCAAATGTTATTTTTCCTTTAGGCATATGGCCTCCTTTATAACCATTTCTTTCTTAAATATAACTGTAATGGGATAACCTCACCAGCTAATTCAATTGAATGATCAATTATATCAGTTTTTATTCCCGTATAGAGTATTTCAAGGTTTGTGAAAGCGGAAACTTCTTTAATTATTTTTTCACCATATAAAACATCATCAATTGTTGTATCTCTTAATAAATTACTGTTATTAATTAAGCCACTTATCCTTATCCCTGCGCTAGATTCAATGTCAGCAATCATTTTTAGAATTTTTTCACTGGTTGCTGTTTCTTCACGAAAAACATTGATGCAAAGCAATAAATCAACTTCCTCATCATTAGTGAACTCATCATATTGTCTTAACAGACGGGCACCGACATGATCACCACCCAAATCATATATCGCCTTAATATTCTTGTTCAAAAAAGGTTGAAAAGAATCTCCGGAAATAAAGGGAAGATCACTCCCTAATGAGTTTTTTAAAGTTGATGCTACTAATTTGATTTGATTTTGGTTCAGGATGCTTTCTAGTTCCCGAGACCTAAAATAGGGATTGACAATATCTAAATCAATTAACATTGTCATGTGTTTGATTATGGCAAGGTTTAAGGAAAACTCCGATTTTCCACTTCCATAATGGCCAGTAATAAAAGTAATTCTTTTCATTAAGACTCCTTAATCTTCTAACAATAGTTAGAAAATTATTTTAAAATATAATTACTATGAACCTCTTTAATAGTTTGGATTCGTTGACGAGCAAAAACCTTTGCTGCTTCTTGAGCATGGACGCCCTCTTTATCAGATATTTTAAAGATATCAAGTAAACGGTCATAAATTTTTTCAATTGCTTTAATAACTTCATCACGATTATAATTTTTTAATTCATGATATACATTGATAACTCCTCCGGCATTAATGACAAAATCAGGAGCATATAAAATTCCTGCATCCTTAAGCATCAAACCATGTTTATCTTCATCAGCTAAAACATTATTTGCTGTACCAGCAACTACTTTAGCTTTTATTTGAGGAATTGTATTATCATTCATTACTGCTCCTAATGCACAAGGAGCAAAGACATCTACGTTAAGCCCATATATATCTTCTGGACTAACAAATTCAACTTCAGGATGTTCACGATTCATTCTTTCAATGTGTTTTGTATTTATTTCAGAAAAATAAATTTTTTTAGCTTTCGCTTCTAGTAAAAAGTTAATTAAATAGTATCCAGTTTGTCCAGCACCTTGAACAGCGAAACTGAATTTTGAAATATCATCGGTTCCGAATTTATATTTCAAAGCAGCACGAATACCATGGAAAGCTCCCAATGCGGTCATCGGAGACGGATTTCCTGAGCGACCTTCTAAGCCAACAACATGTTGTGTTTCCATATTGACGTATTCCATATCTTTACAAGATGTGTTGACGTCTTCAGCTGTAATATAACGCCCATTCAAGCTTTGAACATATCGTCCTAAAGCTCTAAAATAGGCTTCTGACTTAATTGAATCAGCATCGCCAATAAGAACTGTTTTCCCTCCTCCCAAATTTAGACCAGCAGCTGCGTTTTTATAGGTCATTCCTCTTGCCAAGCGAAGGCAGTCAAGGGCTGCATCTTCTTCACTTTGATAATTCCACAATCTAGTACCACCTAAAGCCGGACCTAGTGTTGTGTCATGAATGCAAGTAATGCCTTTCAAACCAGTGGTTTTGTCATAGAAATAAACCATTTGTTCATAACCATAACGTTCCATGTAATCAAATTTGTTCATATATGTTTCTCCTTCTTTTGTATTTCGTTTTTGGACTATTCGCAAAAACGTTTACACTATATTATATCACTTATCTTTATGAAATAAAAGATAAATAATATCAAATAATGGGCATCTCACCCAAATATATATATTAGAAATTTATAAATATTATTCATTAGCTCAATTTAAAAAATCGTAGATAAATTAAAGAAGTTAGTAAATAGTATCTACTAACTTCATCAATTTTATTTATTAAATTACATGAATAACTGCAACTTTCAAATAAAGTGATTCATCAAGACCGATCAAGGTTGCATGATCCTTTCCTTGCGATCTTAATTCAACTAGTTTGGCATCAACATTAGCAACTGAGACACTTTCTTTAATCATTTCTAAAAACAAATTGATTGTTAAGTGTTGGGAACAACTGCATGTTATTAAATAACCACCTTTATTAAGCTGCTTTAACGCTAATATATTAATGTCACGATAACCTTTATATCCTTCTTTAACCGTATCCTTACTTTTCGTGAAGGCAGGAGGATCTAAGATAATGCAGTCGAACTTGCGTTTTTCTTTTTTATACAAACGTAATTGATCAAAGACATCAGCTTTTACAGCCGTTATATTATTAAAACCATTCAGTTTTGCGTTTTTTTCTAACTGATTGATCGCACTTTCACTACTATCAACACTAGTTACAGTTCTTGCTCCATAAAGAGCGGCACAAAGCGAAAACCCGCCGATATTTGAAAAGCAATCCAAAACATCCTTATTCTTAACATAATGTTTTAAATTGGCCCGATTCTCCTTTTGGTCCAAGAAATAACCAGTTTTTTGACCATTAATAAGATCGATTTCTAAACGAACACCATTTTCTTCGATTTCAACAAACTCCTTAACTTCTCCATATAAAACCCCTTTAGTTAGTTTTAAACCTTCTTTTTCCCTAACCATAACATCACTACGTTCATATATTCCTTTCGGATGAAACAGTTCCACTAAGATCTCCGTTATCATCTCTTTTCTGACTTCCATTCCCAAAGCCAAAAACTGAACCGAAAGATAATCGCCGTATTTATCAACAATCAACGCCGGTAGTAAATCAGATTCACCAAAAACAACCCGATAATTATCTTTATACCCTAAACTCAAACGATAATCATTAGCTTGTTTAATTCGGTTATAGAAGAAATCACGATTAATTTCCGTCTCATCTCGAGTTAAGAGTCTAACAATAATCTTTGATGTGTGATTGATATATCCATAACCGATAAATCTTTTATCATATCCTAAAACTTTCGCAATGCTCCCTTGCGCATCCTTGCCGTCTATTTTCGCAACTTCATTCGCATAAACCCACGGATGACCGCTAATAATTCTTCTTTCTTCGCCTTTTTTTAATGTTAAAACGTACATACAAGCCTCACAGTTTCATTCCTTTCTTTATAAATAAACTATAAATGAAAAGATAGATAATTAAATGAAATATCCAAATTAGAATAATAAAATATAATGAAAAGATGGATAAATTACCAAATGTATCTTTTAAGACGTCTAGGGGGCGGAATATTAAATCAATTGAGTGGAATCTTAAAAATCTCCCAATATAAATGCCAATACTCGATAATAAGGTAATAATTCCTAAAAAGAGCCATGAAAATAATTCATTAAATTTATTATTTGATATTTTATGCATTATAAACATTGAATATAACGAAGATGAAATTCCGATTACAGTTGCAATAAAAATATTAACGATTAAATAATAACCTTTATAATTATTGAAATATTGAAGGGGTAGATATATATTTTCTTGAAAATAAAATGCTTCAGATCCTAGATGAATAAAATCAGTAATCAAATAAAAACTGTTAGGAAGAAATATAATCCATAGAATGATCAAAATAACTAATAATGGTTTTCGTTTACGCTTATTTAGCTCATAAATAAAGACATAGATAAATAATAAAGGTAAATTTGCAAGAAACATATTAAAACAAAGCATTAAGATTAAACCATCACTAAAGAAAAAGAAACTAATAAAAGTTATGACAAAATAAATAAATGCATATGTGAAAATTTTATAAGTAATGGGTTTTATTTCTTGTGTTATCATACTTTCACCTCGATAATGTTCTTAAAAGTATTATACACGAAAGAAAGAAATTATCAAAGAAAATTCCCGTTTTTACTAAAAAAAGACAGACTATTTACATCTGTCTTTGGAATTTCAATTCATACATCAGTTCAATCACAATTGTTGCTTTTGTACATAAATATGGTTTTTCAGGAATGAATTGATATAAAACATTATTTCGATAAATCTGAAAATTTTGTCCGTTATCAAACGGTACATATTGAACAACATTTGTTGGGATATTAAATTGATAATCATCATCACTGAGATACTTTATTTCATCTTTTGAAACAGCAAAAACTCCATTACTGACAATTTCATATTTTTTTGCTTGAATTGATTCAACCTTAACCTTAATTTGAAAAGAAAAGTTGTCATCATTGATGATTTTTAATCTTTCATAAGCTCGTTCTTTTTGATATATTTCATCAATTGAATATTGATGATGATTCTTATCAACGAGAAAGCCATTCGATAAAACTCTAAATTTACTATCGCAATGTTCACAAATCAGATCATTATTGATGCTTTTCATCATCCCTTCATGATAACAATCAGGACATAAGTATAATAAATGATTTAAACCGATTGCTAAATTCTTGCTAGGATATGGTTTAGCAGGATTAAGATATGGATTAACATAGATCGAATTATAAAGAATCGATTCAATTTCAGTTGCTGTTAATTTTTCAATCTCTTCAGAAGATAAAACCTGAAAAACTTCACTATCGATTCGTCCTTTTCGCTTAATATTAGTCCATGGTGGGTTTTTCAGGTATGCTCCTTTAGTTTTAACGCCGTATACATTAATTCCAGTTTTTTTCACTAACTTTCCAATTGTACTTGGAAAGGGTAGCGTAACTCCGGTAATTGATATTTGACCTTCGGGAAACATCCCCACTACACCCTCATTTCTAATTACCTCAAGCATTTTTTTCATCGCATATGCATCAGGCTGAAATAAGCTTTTTGGAATTGTCTGCCCCACTGTTAAGATCTTAGATAGGGGTTTGGTTTCATAATATTTACGTGCAACCACAAAGTTTATCGGAACCATTTTACATGCACCCATTACATATAAAAAGTCAAAAAATGAAGTATGATTACTAATCACAAGACTAGGGGTTTTAATTTTGATTTTATCCTTGTTAGAAAGATGATGATTTTTTGTAATCGACGTATAAAGTCTTGCAATTATCGATACAAACCCATACAGCAATTTATTTGGTCTTTTCATTTTGAAGCTCTCTTATTAATTCAATATCATCGAATCCTTCTTTACGCATATTAATTGCAACAAGGATTCTTTTTTGCATTTTATAATCAATCTTATAACGTTTTGAAACGATAATGCCGATTGTCATAAAGATTAATGGCGCAAATGCAATAATAAATTTTAAAGCATTTTGAGCACTAAGAGGTTGACTCAAGACCACTTGTCCGATTTGGGCTTCTTTAAACCCAAATATCCCGATAATCATCATCACAAGACTAATTCCTAAAGCTTGTGCAAGTTTGTTTGCGAAATTAGTAAGACCACTAATTTGCCCTTCTGCTCGTTCTTTAAAGACTAATTCACTTGCATCAACAACATCTCCAAAAATCGTATGGGGGATTAACCCTGGCGCACTAATGCCAAATCCAAGGATAATTGCTAAAAGATAGATAATGATAGGATTAACATTTGGCGGCAAAAAGAAAAGGATGATGGCTCCGATAATCCAAATATAAGAACCAAACCGGTAAACATACATTTTATCTTTTAATTTTATCATATGTAAATAAACCGGCAAAGCAACAATTTGCATTAGAAACATTAAAGCAGCACCGATTAAACCGACCATGTTTGTCTCTCCACTAGCCGTTAAATCTCGGCAAATATAAAAATCTATATAAAAGAAAAATAAACCGCTCATAATTGCCATTGTAATCTGCAAATTCATAAAGATTAATAAATATTGTCGATAAGTTTTTAACCTTAACGGTTTAATAAAATTACTAATTGTTGTTTTATTCTTAATCGGAGCGGTATGAATTTCTTCTTTTGCAAATAGTCCTGTAATTAAAACACTGATTCCGAACAAAGTCCCAAAGATAAGTCCCATCACTATAAATCCTAAAGCTTTTGAGCCGCTACTATCTTTAAACATATCAACAATCATTCCCGGTAGCGCTACACAAAGAATCGAAGCAAAAATTGAAAATCCTAATCGATAAGTATTAGCTCGAGCCCGTTGCTGATAATCACTAGATATTTCGCTTGATAATGAATAGTATGGAATCATAACCATTGTTTGGATTGTTGAGAATAAAAGATAAGTAAATAAACAAGCTATAATTCTTAAAGTCAATGATTCAAAATGAAACGGATAAAATAATAAAAATAAACCTAAAACAACGAGTGGTGAAGCGATAACTAGATATATTCTTCTCTTTCCAAGTCTTGATTTTGTTCGATCAGTAAAAATTCCCATAATTGGGTCAGAAATTGCATCCCAAAATCGAGCAATTAATATAATGATCCCTGCCCAGTAAGGTGGAATTCCAACCGTTAAAGCTAAAAACCCAGGATAAAGAAAGTTAATAATATTAAAAGAGCCGCCACCAAAAAAATCTGCCGAAGCGAAGGCAAGCATCTTCTTTCGAGATAATGTCTTATTTTTCATTGTTTCCTCCAAACATTCTAACCCTAACATGTAACTTTGTGAATATTATATCAAAATTTGTCGAAAAATGACAACGATTTTTTTTCTTATAACTATATTATCCCAAAAACCGAATAAAACAATTAATAAAAAAGCATTTTTTTGAAAAATGCTTTTTTTAAAAATCAGATATTAAAACTGTTCACAGACAGTTTTACCTTGCATATGTAATACTAAATAATCCGGTCCACCGGCCTTAGAGTCAGTTCCGCTCATATTGAAACCACCAAACGGTTGATATCCAACGATTGCTCCTGTACATTTACGATTGAAATATAAGTTACCTACATGGAAATCCTGACGGGCTTTTTCTAAATTCATTCGATTATTGGAAATAACTGCTCCTGTTAATCCAAATTCAGTATTATTAGCAACTTCAATTGCTTCCTCAAATGATGATACTTTACATACTGCTAAAACTGGACCAAATATTTCTTCTTGCATAATCGTTGCATCTGGTTTTACATCAGCAATTATCGTTGGTTCAATAAACCATCCATTTGATGAGTCACTGACTCCACCCGCTACAACACGGCCTTCTTTTAAACCAATTTCAATATATTTGGTAATGTTTTTAAAGGCAGCACCATCAATGACTGGTCCCATGTTATTTATTTGAAGAGTCGGATCACCAACTTTAATCTCTTTTGTTTTCTTAACCATCAATTCCACAACTCGATCATAAACATCCTGATGAATAATAGCCCGTGAGCAAGCGCTACATTTTTGTCCGCTAAAGCCAAATGCGGATTTCACAATAGCATCAGCAGCAAAATCAACATCGATGTCTTTATCAACAACTATGGCATCTTTCCCACCCATTTCCGCAATCACACGTTTTAACCAAATTTGTCCTTTGTGTACTTTAGCCGCTTTTTCATAGATTGAACAGCCGACTTCTTTCGATCCCGTAAAGGAAATAAATCTCGTCTTCGGATGATTAACGATAAATTCACCAACTTCAGAGCCTTTTCCAGGGATAAAGTTTACAACACCAGCAGGTAGACCAGATTCTTCTAAAACCTCTACAAACTTATATGCAACAACTTGTGTTGCTGATGATGGTTTAAGTAAAACAGTATTACCGCTAACAACAGCTGCTGTTGTCATTCCAACCAAAATTGCAAGCGGGAAATTCCACGGAGTGATAATAGCACCTACTCCTAAAGGAATATATCGATATTCGTTTCGTTCTAAAGAAGGGCGACTGATAATTTTATGATCTATTTGTTCAAGTTCCAACATTTGACGTCCATAATACTCTAAAAAGTCAATTGCTTCAGCAGTATCACCATCAGCTTCAGCCCACGGTTTTCCGGCTTCTTTCGTCATTAAAGCACTAAATTCAAACTTTCTTCGTCGAAGAATATTTGCTGCTTTAAATAAAACATCAGCTCTGATTTTTGAATCAACCTTTTTCCAGGTTTCAAAAGTATTTAAAGCTGCTTGCATTGCTGCTTCTGCTTCCTTTAAACCTGCTTGATGAATGTTACCGATTAACTCGTTGTGATTGGCAGGATTTAATGATTGAATTAATTTTCCTGTTTCAATTCTTTTTCCACCAATAATCAACGGATAAGTTTTGCCCAGATAACTTTCAACTTTTTTAAGTCCTTCTAAAAATAAATCTTGATTCTCCTTTTTAGAAAAATCAGTCAAAGGTTCTGTTACATATGGATAAATTGCCATTTTACCATTCATATAAATATTTTCACAATATTTATATATCTCCTTTCCTTTTTTTATTTTCTAAACAACAGATTTTTCATAATCATTAATCTGTTTGTTTTTAAATCTTGAAATATGTAGTTCACTAATATCAATTGTAAGTTCTTCATTCAAGATAATCTCAGATAACAGTAGACCAGTCATAGGAGCAAACATAAAACCATGTCCACTAAAACCACATGCTAGATAAAAGCCTTTTATCTCTGAATCACTAATGATTGGTTGCCGATCAGGGGACATATTATATGATCCACCCCACTGTCTTACCACGCGTAAATTTCCTACTAAAGGCAGTATTTCACAAACTGTTTTTGCCATTTCATCAAGAAATTTCCATGTTGATTCAATGTTATGATTACGTTCTACTTCAGGATCACTGCGTCCCATAATAAAACTTCCATGCGGAACTTGTTGACAATAGATGTTCTTTGAAAATGACATTACCATCGGTCCTTGGATTTTTTCAATTGGTTCGGTTACGAGAATTTCATGATTCTCGGAGTAGATTGGAACATCAATTCCAACTAAATCACATATTTCCTTTGAATAACCTCCAGCGGCATTAATCACATTTTCCGTTTCGACTTCTCGAATTGAGGTAACTACTTTTTCGATTTTTCCATTTGTCACAACAATTTTTGTTACTTCTTCATTAAAGAAAAACTGAACTCCTAGACGTTTTGCAGCTCTTAAGTATGCATCTGTCATGGTAAACGGATTTAAATGTCCATCAGTTTTGCAGTATGTAGCACTAATAATTACATCCGTATTAAGATGCGGAACAATTTTTTTTGCTTCTTCTTTCGTCAACTTAACTGAAGGAATACCTAAACTGTTTTGAAGTTTTACGTTTTTTTCAAACTGTAAATCTTCTTCTTCAGTCGTAGCACAAATCAGATAACCTTCCTGTTTAAATTCAATATCACCAGGATAATCTAATATTTCTTGAGCTTTTTCAAAAAATTCAATACTTCCCTTCGCGAGTAAGCAGTTCATTTTTGTACCCCATTGTTGTCTGACTCCTGCACCACAGCGTCCGGTAGCACCACTCGTAAGATAAGATTTATCGAATACAACAATATCTTTAACGCCCTTGATTGCGAGATTATAGGCAATACTACATCCACTGACCCCAGCTCCAACTATTACATAATTAGCTTTCATCGTTTGCTCCTTGGGCAATTGCATTTAACTTAACGCCTGTTGTTAAGGGACGAACCTTATGCGTTTTTACATCTTCTAATTTGATTTTTAAATATTTGCTAATCTCTTTTTGCACTAGTTGTCCACAAGTATTTCCTTGACAAGGTCCCATGCAAATTCGTAATATCCGCTTTATTTCTTCGATACAAGTGTAGCCCTGATCCATCAAGTTATGGAGATCTTCTAAGGTTACATCTTCACACCTGCATATAATAATATCTTTTTTATTCATTGTGTACTCCTGATTGTAACAAAATCATATAGTAAATCTTTGTCGACTATAACATTGACTAAGGCTGTACGGTCTTGACGATTATTTAAAGTAAATTTTTCAATTATCGCTTTTCCGATCACTTGACCCTCACGATTAACTGCATCCCATACTTCTCCTTGGTTAGGATATGGGAGAAATTCATATGATATTTTAAATCTTACTTTATCTCCAACAAGTTCACAAACCATAATTGCAAGTCCAGGACAACTGTAGACACAAATACCACAACCGGTACATTTATCAAAGTCAACTTTCGGCTCATTATTGATATCTTCACCAATATGAATTGCATCAAAAGGACAACTTGTAGAACATGGATTACAAGGGATTTTCTCATAACACTCGATGATTGCTTTTGGTTTCACTAAGTATTTTCTTTCAGGAAAACAAGAAATAACTTGTTCTAATGAAGCTACCCCATCTTTCTTCAACATCTTCTCACCGCCCTATTTTTTCTAGTCCCTGACGAATCTTTTCACCAAATGGACCACTTCGTAAATTTATTAATTGTGATTCAAAATCATTTTTCAATTGCTCATATTGTGGATGTTTAGTTCCTAATCTCTCACATGCAATCATTCCCGTTAAATACCCTTCTACGATAGCTGATGATGCTTCTTCAATTCCCGATACATCTCCACAAACAAAGACATTTTCAACAGTTGTTTCGTGATTATGATCAGTTTTAGGGACTAAACCGCCTAATTCACCGATATATTTCATCTCACAACCGATCATCGATAACAATGAAGAAAGCGGGGTTAAACCAACAGCAATACAAACAGCATCAACTTCATATTCACGCTCACTGCCTTCAATCTCATTCCACTTTTCATCGAGATCAATAGTCATAACTTTTTCAACAGCATTTGTACCCATTGCTTTTTTAATCGTACATGAAGTTCTAATATCGACTCCTAAACGTCTTAATTTTGAAGCATGGACTTTATATCCACCAATATTAGGACTAGCTTCAATCACACTAATGACATTTACACCAGCTTGAAGCAGTTGATAACTGACAATTAGACCGATATTGCCACTACCGACCATGATGATTTTTGAACCAGGTTTTACTCCATAAACATTCATTAACGTTTGTACGGCCCCTGCTCCATAAATTCCCGGAAGATCATTATTTGCAAATGCTAATACTTTTTCACTGGCTCCGGTTGCAACAATAATGGCTTTTGCTTGAATCTTAAGATATTTATCATTTTGAAGAACAGTGAGGACTTTATCTTTATAAATACCAACAACCGTGGCCTCAGTCATAATCTCGATTAAATCAGGATAACTTTCAACTTCCTCAATCAGCTTCTTTGCAATATCAATTCCTCTTGTTTTTGCATATTGCTTTTCGCTTCCAAAAAACATATGTGTTTGTTTAATTAATTGCCCACCTAATAAGGAATTACGATCAATGATAATCGAGCTTTGATTTGCTTCGGCAGCAATTTTGGCAGCACAAAGACCAGCGGGGCCGCCGCCGATAATAACTAAATCCTTATTTATCATAGAGAACTCCTTTGTCAGTTTGAATTCTGACATCCATACCTTCTTTTAATAACGTGATACATGTCTTAACATTACTGACCCCATCCACAACCATATAACAAGATGAACAATTTCCAATCGCACAATATAAACCGCGTGGGCGTTTGTGATGTTGACTTTCACTTAACTTTCGCACCCCTAATGCATGTAAGGCAGAAGCGATCGTGTCACCTTCATATCCATATACTGATGTATTATCAAATGTGAAATAAATTTTCTTTTTTTCTTCAAATTTTAGAATCGGATGTTCTTTAATTCTCAAGTTCTTCACCTCTTATACCAAATCCATTATACCATAAGTTAAATCAATTTTAAATAGAATTTTTAGAGATTAAGAAGCCTCTAAAAAAGAAAAAAAGTCATCTCGACATATTTAAGATAACTTTAGATATTTCTTTAGATGATTGTGAAAAAGTAGGTATTATAACCATCAAGTTGATGATGATTGATAATTTTATATAAGATATTTTTCACTGTATTTAAACTTGATTGATGATTTTGGTATTTTATAAGGTTTTTAAAAAACGATTCACGTTCTTTTTTCGTTACATATTGATCGATTTCATTCCAAATCTTAAGCATCGTGTGGACAGCATAAGCAATATTGACCTCTTTTGCTAAGGCATCATCAAGTAGATGATAAAATGAAGCGGCAGGGTATTGGGTTTTATCTTTCATTAATTCAACAATTTGATAATAATGAAGCGGCGATCTTTCTAGAATCATATCTTGATATTGAATCCATTCTGCTTCAAGATATTTAATATCTTTGTTTTTTCTTAAAGCATTAATACATTTTGCAGCAGAAATATTTTTATCTTTAACTTCAAGCATTATATCAACATCATCACGATTTAGCGAATCAACAAACTTAAGAAATTTATGAACAGTAATTGTTTTTGAATGGGAGCCGATTTGCTTATGTTCATCTTGCTCAGAATAATGGATTTTTTGAGTCCCATCTTCAACTTTCCAAGTCTTTTTAACTTCATCAACCCAATAAGAATCATCCTTTTTGGGATCTGATGGATTTATTTTGTTATGCAAATTATCATAAATGACGGGAATTCCAACTTCTTTACTTATTTCTAAAACATCAGCGATTGAATATGATTTATCATCATTTTCTATAACTAACCGCCTTTTCACATTGTCTTCAAGTAAATGATAATTACTAATAAACCTTGATATTGCAGCACTTTTATCATTATAAATACCTCCGATATGAAGAATCACTTTATGCGTGGAGTCAAGACCAAGACAATCTAAAAATCTTGTATGATAATTTAAATCAGCAATTGAACGGTTTACTACTACTTGATTCGGTGAATTTATGACGGTATATTGCCCTGGATGCATTGTTAAGCGCATCTGATATTGCTTAGCTTTTACTCCAATAGCTTCTAACCTTTCTTTAAATAAATCCCACCAAGGTAGAGAGTTTACTTCACTTGAAGCAAAGGGAATCATATCAGAACTGATTCGGAAAATATTAATATTATGTTGATGGTTATATTCAATCATATTTTCCAATGAATGCAAATTATGATTAATAATCTCTAATAACCTATCATCAGTAATAAATTTCAGAGTTATTCCCCGTAAGGAAGTATTCATAACTCCGACAGTAAGACAAGCATATCCAATCTTCATCTTAACCCTACTTATGAACTATTTTTTTCTTAAGATATTTGTTCATATGAATGGCTGCTTTCGTTCCGTCACTAACAGATTTTGATATTTGATAGATCCCACCAATACAGTCACCTCCTGCAAACAGTCCCGGAATATTCGTCATAAAGTTTTCATCAACAACAATCTCATTTCTATTTGTTTCTGCTCCCATCTTTAAGGCAAAATCCGCTGCTGATGGTGTTCCTAATGCTAAAAACAAAGCATCAACCGCATATTCTCCATTTTTTGTTACAACTTTTTCAATTAAGTTTTCCCCTTTTATTTCAATTATTTCATCATTGACCATTTTAAAATCCTTTACATCAACTTCTAAATCCTGATTGTTGGTAAAGATCGTAATATCAGATGAGAAATCCTTTAAAACTTCCAACTCTTCCTTCATATATTCACCTGTGCCAACTAAACCAATTCTTTTATTCCGATATAAAAAGCCATCACAGATTGCACAATAAGAAATTCCTTTGCCAACAAAATCATTAAAACCTTTAACTCGTAAATTGACTCGATTTGATCCTGTCGCTAGTAAAACACTTTTCGAAGAATAATCTTTTTTATTTGTTTTTACGGTAAAGGTTTCATCGTCATTATATAAAATATTAAGTACTTCCTCAAAAAAAATCTCTATATTAAGTCTTTGAGCCTGATTAATACCCTTCTCAACAAGCTCAACTCCTGTTATTGGTTCTTCAAAACCATAATAATTTTCAATATGATCTGTTTTCGCTAAGGTTCCATAATCTTTCATGATTACAATTACATTTAATTTAAACCTTTTCAAATAAACACTTGCGCTAATTCCAGCTGGACCTCCGCCAATGACAATTGCATCATACATTATTAATTTTTCTCCTTATTTAAAAAATTTCTTCATTCATCAAAATTCTACCCTATTTTATCAAATTTCATACCTTAAATCTAATAATATGCTTATTTTTACAAGAAAGATATAATTTTTTTATCATAAAAAAATAGATATCTTTGACTGATTTTAAATAACAAAATCAATAATTTATTTAGATAATCTTTAAGAGAATATCTAAGTTATTTATAGTAGCATAATATTAAAATGATGAAAAAAAAGCAAATAAAAAAAATATACAAAAAATGTTGTATTTTTTAAAAAAAGTAATATAATTAGTGCTATCGAAAAAAATGGAGGATAAAAGTGGAAAATGTAATAATTGAATTAAGAGAAATAACAAAAAAATTTGATGAAGATACTATTGTTGACAATATTAATTTAAAAATTTATGAAAACGAATTTATAACATTACTCGGTCCGTCTGGATGCGGTAAAACAACAACTCTAAGAATGATTGCCGGATTTGAAAAACCAAATGCAGGTGAAATTATTATTAATGGAAAAGTTTTTAATGATTTGCCTCCATATGCTAGACCAATAAATACAGTATTCCAACGGTATGCATTATTTCCCCATTTAAATGTTTATGACAATGTTGCTTTTGGTTTACATAATCGTGGCCTTAGATTTTTGTTGAACTTCTACGGTGAAGAAAAAATTGTTGAAGAAATATTGAATGAAAAAAAGGTCTTCAATAATAAAAACAATAGAATTGAAAAAAGAGATTTAAAAAAGAAATTAAAACAAAAAATTAATGAATCAGTTACCCAAGCCCTTAATTTAGTTAAGTTAAATGGATTTGAAAGAAGGAAGATTAATCAGTTAAGCGGTGGACAACAACAGCGTGTAGCTTTAGCAAGAGCTCTTGTTAACAAACCTCAAATATTACTTCTTGATGAACCCCTTGCTGCTTTGGATTTAAAATTAAGACAAAACATGCAGTATGAACTAAAAGAAATGCAAAAGAAATTGGGAATAACCTTTATTTTTGTCACTCATGATCAAGAAGAAGCTATGACCATGAGTGATCGAATTGTCGTTATGAAAGATGGAATAATTGTCCAAAGTGGCACTCCAAAAGATATTTACAATGAACCAATCAACAAATATGTTGCAACCTTTATTGGTGAAACCAATATCATTAGAGGGATTTATGTAAAAAAGAATCTTGTTAGATTCTTAGGTGTAGATTTTGATTGTATCGGTTATTCATTTACTGAAAACGAAGAAGTCGATGTTGTAATCCGACCAGAGGATTTTGATGTTGTACCATTAGAAATTGCGAAGCTCAAAGGAATTGTGACCTCTTCAATTTTTAAAGGTGTTCATAATGAACTTGATGTCAATATTAATGGAATTAATTTTATCGTAAATACTTATGAAAATTATGAAGTTAATCAACCAATTGGGCTTAAAGTTGACCCATATGAAATCCATTTAATGAAAGTTCTAGAACAATGAATAGCGATTTTAAAAAGTTATCATCACCTTATAAGTACTGGTTGTATATATTTGCATTGTTTCCAGTTTTAATTATGATTTTCTTAGTATTTTTAGATACAGAAGGCATTTCTATGGTTAATGCTAGGTTTACTATTGAAAATTTTAGCAGCATTGTTCAAAAATCAACACTAAAAGCATATTACAACAGTTTTAAATTTGCTTCTCTTTCAACCTTTATTTGTATAATATTGGGTTATTTGGTTGCATATCGGATTTTCAGGTCAAAGTTCTCTAATAAATTTTTAATTCTTGCTATTTTAATCTTACCGATGTGGTCAAATACACTTCTTAGAACGGAAGCTTTAGGAAATATAATGGAGCCAAACAATATCATCCAAGAATTATTCAGTCGAATCGGCATAAATATTTCAATTAATCTTAGAGGAACTGAGTTTGCTGTTATCCTTGGCCTAGTTATAACCTACCTTCCATTTATGATATTACCTGTTTATTCAAGTCTTGAAAAAATTGATTATTCATTGGAAGAAGCAGCTAATGACTTGGGGGTTAATGATTTTATCAAGTTTTGGAAAGTAGTTTTTCCACTATCGATGAAAGGAGTTATTACCGGTTCAATTATGGTTTTTCTTCCGACAATGAGTGGATTTGTTATTCCTCAAGTTCTTGGCAACGGTAAGATCCTATTAATCGGAAATATTATTGAACAAAACTTTAAAAATATGAGTTATAATGTCGGCTCGTTACTGGCAATAATTATCATTGTTGTGATCTTCAGTTTATTAATCGTAATAAGTAAAATTGATAAGGAAGGTGAATCACTACTATGACAAAATATCCAAAAGCAACATTAAAAGAGTATGGCTATCGAGATTTTTCGATCGTAAATAAAATGATCACTATTTTTTCTAGATTAATCGTTGGAGTTATTATTTTTCTTTTATATCTTCCGATTTTTGTTATCGCACTTCAATCATTTAATTCTAGCACTGAAATTGCATATTTTGCATCTTTCTCGTTTAAATGGTATCCTGAAATATTTCGTCATGAGACTCTTTTTAGGGTTATTAAAAATACATTTTTGATTGGTTTATTTGCAACTTTAATATCCACGGTTCTAGGCACCTTGATTGCAATTGGCATCAATGCCTTGCCGAACAAAAAAAGACAAAAAATTTTATTTTTAAATAATATTCCCGTCTTAAATGCAGATATCGTAACTGGTATTAGTTTAATGCTAGTAATGAGTTTTATTTTGAATATGTTGGTTAATATTTTTCAAATTCCAGAAATATTGGATCTTTTCGGATTCCCAACAATGCTTCTTGCCCATGTTTTCTTCACATTGCCTTATGTGGTTTTAAGTGTTTTACCTAAACTTAAAGAGATTGATCCAAATCTAATGGATGCTGCTACTGATTTAGGATTGAAACCATATCGGGCTTTAAGAAAAGTAATTGTTCCGGCAATTCAAGCAGGAATTTTCTCTGGTATGCTGCTTGCTTTTACCATGAGTATTGATGATTTTGTAGTAAGTTACTTCACCACTGGAAATGGATATGACAACTTTTCGATTTGGATATATTCAACAATCGGAAGAAAAAATTTAACACCAGCAGCGTATGCTTTAAGTACTTTACTAACCGTTACAACATTAGTTGTGTTAGCAACAAGTTATTTTATTGAAAAAAAGAAAAAAGGGAGTTTAAAAAATGCAAAAAATTAGATTATTTTTATTACTGGTGGTTATCGTTTTCTTTGTTAGTGGTTGTGACTCAAAGCCCAAACTCTATTTATTAAACTGGGGAGAGTATATTAATGATGAAGTTGTGAAAAATTTTGAAAATGAATATAATGTGAAAGTTATACTCAGTTTAGCTGAATCAAATGAACTTTTTTATTCAAAACTAAAAAGTAACACTATGAAATATGATTTGGTTGTTCCTTCAGAGTATATGGTGGATAAAATGGTTCAAGAAAATTTACTTCAAAAAATTGATTTTACAAAACTTAATAATTATGACCCCGTTGATAATCCATATATGCCAGGTGTTATCGGCATTCAAAACGAAATGTTTGAAGATTTCAAAGACTATACTGTTCCATACTTTTGGGGAACTTTCGGATTGATGTACAATAAAAGAGTCAATGGTTTAGAAAATGCAATTATAACACATGGTTGGAAAGCATATTTTGAAGAAGATTTTCTTTATGGTCTTTTAAATAGAAGCATCAAAGTTGGAATGTATGATGTTCCACGTTTTGCTTATTCAGCTGCTTTACTATATAATAATATGGATCCTAATCTTGATACCAATGATGCTTTAACAATTGCTGAACAAACATTACTTAAGAGAAATTACGCTGAATGGGGTACTGATACATTAAAGAAAAATATTATGGAAAATAATCTTGATTTAGCTTTCGTCTATACAGGTGATTTACTTGATGTTTTATATACAAAGCTTGAAACTGAAACCAATATTAACAATATAATGTTTGATATTTATATTCCTGATAATACTATTGCCTTCCTTGATAGCTTTGTAATCCCCAAAAATGCTCGCAATGTTGACCTTGCTCATCAGTTTATTGATTACTTATTAAATCCTGAAAATGCTTATTTAAACGCTAGTGTTGTTGGATATTGCACCCCACTTAAAAAATCATATGATATGATCGTTGATTATGAAGGTGATGATATTTGGCTAACAAATTGGGCATATGCAAATAAAAAATATTATCCATTGCCTGATGAAAATGACCCTGTTCAATATAAAGGTGTACCTCTAGCAAATCTAAACCGTGAGTTTTTAAACAAGATTAATACAATGGTTAATAATGTGAAAGCAAAATAACGATAAAAAAACTGAATCGAGTAGAGAGAAATAAATTTTATAATTTAATTTATTTCATCCCTCTCACACCACCGTACGTACCGTTCGGTATACGGCGGTTTAACGTGTATTCAAATCTAAGCGTGATTTGTTATAATGCTCAAACATAGACACTAATCCTTTTCGGGTTAGTGCTTTATTTATTATAAAGCCATTTAATGTTAATGCTGTTCTCATTATACCATTTCTTGTATTGGCTAATGCCCACGCATCTTCATAAGTTTTCTTTAGTTTGTACTTGTCAATGAGTCTTTTCAGAGATTTAAATCTTTTAGTTATCCGTTTCCAAGACTTCCATATAACTGCTCTTATTCTTCTCCTTAGAAAACTGTCCAATGTTACCATTAGACTTTTCATATCTGCTACCTTATAATAATTAATCCAACCTTCTATTGATTGCTTTAGTTTACGTAAGCGGTATTTCAAATCAACGCTCCAACTTCTTGATGTTAATTTCTTAAGTTTTTCTTTTATTCTTTTTACTGATTTTGGGTGCACTCTGATTCGTATTTGTTTGCTCCGGGGTGAGTAGTAAAAGCCAAAGCCTAGAAATTTGATATTGTTCTTACAATAATCTACTTTGCTCTTACTCTGATTTACTTTTAGTTTTAACTTGTTTTCAATAAAACTTGTTATACTTTCCATAACTCTTTGTCCTGCCCTTATACTTTTGACGTAGATATTACAATCATCAGCATAACGTACAAATCTCAGTCCTCTTTTAGTTAATTCTTTATCTAGTTCATTAAGCATGATGTTAGATAGTAATGGCGAAAGGTTCCCACCTTGAGGTGTTCCTTCCTCACTTTCGATTACTACTCCATTAATCATTATGCCACTTACTAGATACTTTCGAATTAATGATAATAAATCACTATCTATAATGGTATCGTTTAATACTTGCATTAATTTGTCGTGATTTACTTTATCGAAGAATTTCTCTAAATCAATATCTACTATAACAGTATAACCATCGTTAAGATATTCCAAACTTTTACTAATTGCTTTATGGCAATCTCTTTTAGGTCTAAAACCATAACTATATTCACTAAATTGTTTTTCATATATTGGAGATAGTACTTGATTAATAGCTTGTTGGATAAATCTATCAATAACACAAGGTATTCCTAGGTTTCTTACTCCTCCATCCGGTTTGGGTATTTCTACTCTTCTAACTGGTTTAGGTTTATAAGTTCTTGTTTTAATTGCGTTAATGATTTCATCTTTATGTTTATTAAAGTAATTTCTACTTTCTTCAACACCCATACCATCTATTCCAGCACTTCCACCGTTCTTTACAACTTTGGTGATGGCTTGACTTAGATTAGGTTCACTTAAGACTAAATCTAAAAGTTCCATTCGTAAATTGCTCCTTTCCTTGTAGCATTATGCTGTATACCCTAAAGGCTTCTATGTTCCTTACAATACAATCGAAGTTAGGCTAGTTAATCTAGTTTGCTGTTTTACGCATAACACCTAATTTACATTTACAATTTTAACACATTATTCGGTCCTTCAGTAAAATAATTTACCTAATACGACCTCTGCTGACTTCTCATATTTCACGCTTATATCACTATAAACATTTGGTTAAAATATGAGACCTCCCGGGGTAAGCCTAATAACCTTCCTCTTTATACTCGCCACATTTACAAATTATTATTGCTTGATGTCTACGGACTTTAGTTTGTTTAGCAACCTTATCCATAATATCTGCCTAATGTGATTCGTGTTCCTCGAGCCAAGATTTTGCCTCTAACTTCCTTCAGCTCTTACCTCACAGTAAGCACCTTGTCTTCGGCTAACACTTCGTTTGACATCTTCCCGTGTAAGAGACTTTCACTCTCAAGTTATTAAACATGCCCGGCGCACTAATAAAAAACCATCAGATCATACTAATGGTTTTATTAAAAAACTATTTGTTTTCTTTATTTTTTTGTTTAAAATCGTTAAATTCTTTCGAAATTTCATTTAAAACATTTCTTTCGAGATCTTTATAATTAACTAATCTTTGCTCAGGTTTTTGGTTTTCTTTACCCTTCTTTTTATTCACAAATTATTCACCCAATAAATTTTATGATATAAATTGTCATTTATTCGTCTTTATTCAATTTACTGACAATTTCTGTATATTCATAGCCTTTTTGGATTAAATTATTAATAATTCTATTTTTTAAATCATAACCTTGATATTTATCTTGATATTTATTAATTAACTTTCGAATATCTTGGTCAAGTTTTTCATCACTTTCATCGATAAAGTTAAATGAATCAATTATTTCTTTAACCACTTCACAATGAAATCCATCTCGAACGAGTTTTTGATATAGAGTCATCTTTTGACGTTTGATTGGATTATCTTTATTTTTTTCAGCAAACTTTTGTACAACTTTTTTAATACTATCTTGTTCTGTGTAATAATCATATTTCATGACAGCGTCATTAATAATTGTTTCCGAGATTCCTTTTTCTTTTAATCTGTTTTCCAAAAACAGCGGCCCCTTGTTGGTTCGTATCATATAGTCCAATGTTTCAACCGCAAAACGTTCATCATTTAGATAACCTAAACTTTCAAGTCTAGCAATTATTGATTCAGTTTGATTTAAATCAGCTTCCTTGTCAATGAGATATTTTCTTACTTCTTCATATGAGCGATTTTGAAACGATAAAAATTTTAAAGCTTTATTAAAAAGTTTGTTAAGCTTTTCTTCATCTAATATTTCTTGAAATAAGTCTTTAGAAAACACTTTATCCTTAACTATTAAATATTTTATTAATACATCTTCACTAAGCGAAAATTCACCTTCTGAAGTCATAACTATATATTTATTCTTTTCTTTTTTTATGCTTAAAATTATTATCTCAGACGTCATAAGAGAATCCTTCTCCTCGTACTTCACTTGCTCTTACTGCATAATAGAAGGCATTGGGATCATACTTTTCGATAATTTGGCGAAGGCGAAAATATTCTCGTGATGATAAAACACAAACTAAAATTTCTCTAGCCATTTTTGAGTATTCTCCTGTTGCCTTAATACTTGTAACTCCCCGTTCAAATTTATGTAATAGCTCATTTTTTATTTCTTCATTTTTGCTTGAGATAATGTAAACTGCCCGTTTATTAAAACCACTAAAAACAACTGTATCCATGACAATTCCACTTATGTATGTAAATACAACTGCATATAAAGTGATCTGCAGTGATGCAACATTTAATATTAAACCAAAGAATATAACAAGCCCATCAAGAATAAAAAGGGAAGCAGAAAAAGGAACATGCAAATATTTAAAAGCAATTTTTTGAAGAACCTCTGTTCCTCCAGTTGTGCCTCCATGCTTCATAACCATACCAAGCCCTGCTCCCATTAAAATTGATGAAAATAATATGATTAACATCATATCTAAGGAATTTCCACTAAAGTCTAAAGCAAGAACTTTATATAACCAATCATAAAAGCTAATAAAGGCCGGGTAAAGCAAAGAACCGTAAGTTGTTTTAATGAGGAATTCTTTTCCAAGTAGAACAAGTCCTAATATTAACAAAATGATGTTAACAATTAGAATTGATAAAGCTGGATCATAACCATGAACTTTATTCTTGATAATAATACTGATTCCTGATACACCGCCAATAACAATATTATTTACATTCAAGAAAAAGCTGAAGGCAAATGAAGCAATTGCAACTCCAACTGTTATATAGAACCATTCCAAAACCTTTTTTCTTAATGCTTTATTCTTTAGAAATGCTGGACCCATATTTACCTCACATTATATTCTGACTTTAAAAATGCATTAATAAATCCATCTATTTCTCCATCCATTACCGGACCCACATTTCCTACTTCAAAATTAGTGCGATGATCCTTTATCATTGAATAAGGATGAAATACATATGAACGGATTTGACTGCCAAAGCTGTTTAATGAAGTTTCGCCGGTTTGTTGTTTCAACTTTCGTTCTTGTTCTTCTGTTTCTAATTGATATAATTTTGATTTTAAATATGCGAAAGCTCGTTCACGATTTTGAATTTGGCTTCTTTCATTTTGGCAAGTAACAACAATCCCCGTTTTTAAATGAGTAATTCTAACCGCAGAATCAGTTTTGTTAACTGATTGACCGCCTGCGCCACTTGAGCGATAAGTATCAACCCGAACATCTTCGGGTTTAATTTCGATATTAACATCTTCATCAACCTGAGGAGTAACACTGCAAGCACAAAATGATGTATGGCGTCGCGAGTTAGCATCAAACGGAGAGATTCTTACTAAGCGATGAACTCCCTGTTCACTTTTCAAATACCCGTATGCATGATCGCCGGATATCATAAAGGTCACGCTTTTTATTCCTGCTTCTTCTCCATCTTGATAATCAAGAATTTCAAACTTATAATCATTTCGTTCAGCATATCGCCGATACATCCGAAATAACATCTCCGTCCAATCTTGTGATTCAGTACCACCTGCTCCAGGGTGAAGTTCAATAATAGCATCATAATGGTCATACTCTTTACTCAAGAGCATTTTAACTTCGAAATTAGATAAAAATGTTTCAATCTCATCAATTAGTTCTTCAATTTCAGTTGATAAATCTTCTTCATTTTTATGAATCTCAAAAAATAGTTCCAATTCTTCTAGATAATCCATTAATTTCTGATAACTATCTAAGACTGATTTTATTTCCTTAACTTTTTTTAAAACCTTTTGGGCTTGAGACATATCATTATAAAAATTAGGTTGATTCATCAAATCTTCATTATCTAACAAAGTTTTATTTATATCTTCAATTTTTATTGCCTTTGATAATTCGCCTATTCTGGTTTTAAAATCATCTAACCGCTTATTGATTTCATAATTTTCCATTTTTATCTTCCACAACAATTTTTATATTTTTTACCTGATCCGCAAGGACAAGGATCATTTCTTCCAACTTTGGTTGATTTTATTTGTGGTTTGCGTTTGGTATCTTCATCTTTTCCTGAAGATGCAACTGTTCCTTTAATAACAGTTTCTCTTTCTAAATTATCTCTAATTTGAGCACGATTAACAAATTTTGTTGCATCGTTTTCAATTGATTGAATCATTGATTCAAATTTATCAAATCCAACTTCCTGATATTCACGTAACGGATTAATTTGAGCATAGGCTTGAAGTCGTACTGCTTGACGAAGTTCACTCATCGCATCAATATGATCCATCCAATATGTATCAACAACCCTTAGTAAAACTACTTTTAAAAACTCCTTATAAATTTCAGGAGGAAACTGCTCTTTCTTCTCAGCTAATAACTGTTCGCATTTTTCCACAAACACATTTGTTGCTTCATCAACATCAAGATCATCAAATTGTGATTGTTTTACAAATCCCAGTGGAAAATAATTTCCATCAATTTCTTTAATCAAAGTTGCAGAATCAACAAGATTTCTCTTTCCTTCGGTTTTGAAATTACTTATAATTCGATATCCAGTATTATACATCATTTGTTTAATAATATCAGATATATCATCCAAGAATAAAATCTCTGCTCTTTGTTTATAGATAATTTCTCTTTGTTTTCTTAATACTTCATCATATTCAAGAACAGTTTTACGGCTGTCGAAGTTATTTCCTTCAATTTTCTTTTGGGCACTCTCGACGAAGTTTGAAAACATTTTGGATTCTAATGGAACTTCACCATCGCCACCTTTTTGATTAACAACCATTGATAACATCGATTTAAAACGTTCACTACCGAATCTGCGCATTAATTCGTCTTCTGCAGATAAGTAAAATCGTGAATAACCAGGGTCACCTTGACGACCTGAGCGTCCACGTAACTGATTATCGATTCGACGAGCTTCATGGCGTTCTGTACCGATTACAGCAAGCCCTCCGACTTCTCTAACGCCAGGTCCTAATTTAATATCAGTACCACGACCGGCCATGTTTGTTGCAATTGTAACAGCCTTCGCTTCACCAGCATGAGCAACAATATCGGCTTCACGTTCATGCTGTTTTGCATTCAAGACATTATGAGGAACTCCTCGTTTTTGCAATAATTCACTTAACAATTCTGAAGTTTCAATCGAAATTGTTCCGACAAGAACCGGTTGACCTTTCGCATAACGTTCTTTTATATCATTCGCAATGGCATTAAATTTTGCTTTTGAAGTCATATAAATTAAATCAGGTTCATCCTTACGAATAACCGGAACATTGGTTGGGACCTCAACAACATACATGTTATAAATGTTTCTAAATTCTTCTTCCTCAGTCTTAGCTGTACCAGTCATCCCTGCTAATTTCTTATACATTCTAAAGTAATTTTGGAAGGTAATTGTAGCAACAGTTCTTGTTTCTTTTTTAATTTCAACAGCTTCTTTTGCTTCTAAAGCTTGATGCAAGCCCTCTGAATATTGTCGACCATGCATTAAACGTCCGGTAAACGGGTCAACGATAATAACTTGATTATTTTGAACAACATAGTCTACATCTCTTGTCATAATATAATTAGCTCTTAAGGCATTATTGATGTGATGTAAAAGGCTGACATATTTTAAATCATATAAATTTTCAATTCCAAAAAAGCGTTCAGCTTTTTCCATTCCTTTTTCCGATAAAACGATATGTTTTGTTTTTATATCAATCTCATAATCATCTTGATCACGAAGACTTTTCGCAAACATATTTGCTTGCTTATACAAATTTGCCGTATTTTTTGCGCCACCAGATATAATTAATGGAGTTCTCGCCTCATCAATTAAAATTGAGTCAACCTCATCAATAATAGCAAAGTTTAATTGCCTCTGAACCATTTGCTCTTTATAAATAACCATGTGATCTCTTAAATAATCGAATCCAAGTTCATTATTTGTTGAGTAAGTGATATCACATAGATATTGTTGCTTTTTCTCTTCACTTGACATTTCTCGCAAGTTTAAACCGACAGTTAATCCAAGCCACTTAAACAATTCACCCATTTCGGTTGCATCACGATGAGCAAGGTATTCGTTGACAGTTACAATGTGGACTCCTTCACCTGGCAAGGCGTTAAGATAAGCAACAAGCGTTGAGGTTAAGGTTTTACCTTCACCGGTCTTCATCTCGGCAATATTTCCACCATGCATGGCTAATGCACCCATTAACTGCACCTTAAACGGTGTCATTTTTAAAACTCTCGTAGCCGCTTCTCTAACGGTTGCGAAAACATCGACGATTAAATCATCGAGGGCTTCTCCTTTTGCCAAACGTTCACGAAAAATAGCCGTCATGCCTTGTAACTCCGCATCACTCTTATTTTTGTATTGATCTGCCAAAGCATCTATTTTATTTGCAATTTTTTCAACACGTTTTAATTCCTTATATCCTGAATCAAATAGACTTTTAAACACTTTAATCTTCCTTTCTAAATAAGTTTTCACTTATTATATAATAACATTATTATACCTTATTTACAAGTATTTTTCAATCTAGACAATTCCTAATTGTCATATTATAGTATTACCAAAATAATCATGAAATTAAAAAAAAGATAATAAAATAGTATTTAAACTAAGTTATTATCTTATCCTTTAAAATTTTCTTCGTCTTAAAAAGATAAACATTCCCAAAAATAAAGGAATTAAAACCGTCTGCACTTTAAAACTTGCACATGAAGATTTTGAAGCAACTTGATATAAGGCTTTTACATCCATATCTTGTATAACATAACTAAAGTTAGAATTCCATCTTAAAAAACGATATCCTTCAATTTCCGGAGCAACAGGCGCTTCAGCTGCTGCACCATGTTCTACCATTTCTTCAGAAATTAATTCATTATTACGATCATAAAATGAAACTTTATAGACATTAATCGTATAAATGGCATTGACTGTCATATTTTCAATAATTTCACTAAAATCAGTAACATCCCATACCGGATCAACTTGGTCATAACCATGTTTTTGTGGAATCTCAGGCATTGTAAATGGTATGGAAGCATCATTAACAACAAATACAGTTACATCATCCGCTTTAAAAGTTATACTGTAAGATTCTGAGAATAATGCGTTTATTACAACATCACTAGTGATATTTTTAAAATCCTGATCCCAACCGATAAATTTACTATCAGATACTACAGGAGCAGTTGCATCATCACCATGCTCAACTTCTTCTGTTTTTAAAACTTGATTCAAACGTCCAATAAAAGTGACAGTATAAATATTGCGGGCAAAATAACCATATACAATAAGATCACTGGTTATATTATTAAATGAACGATTCCATCCAATAAAAGTATAACCCTCTTTAACTGGATCATCAATAATTGCATTTTCTCCATGATTTACTTTTAAAGAAGCAATTAAAGTTTGACCATCAAAAAATGATACCGTATATTGATTAATTGTATAAAGAGCTCTTACATCTAAATTATTGGTTATAACATTAAAATCAACATCCCAACCAGTAAATGAATATCCTTCTCTTACTGGTATCGATGGTGCAGTGGCACTAGCATTTAACTCAACAGCTTCTCTTTTTAAAAGAGTACCGTCATAATCAAGAAAATTAACAACATATTTAAATGATTCTGATGAAATTGATACACCTGTTGATAATGTGTTAGTATTTGACATAACTTTAATTCCATAATTAAAGTCTTGATTATTATCAACAATATCATTGAAAGTAATTATACCGCTAGACACACCTAAAATATCAATTACTTCGTCGGGAGAATAGGTTAACTCACCAACACTACGATAGATAATATAACTTTTTGCATTATTTACAGCATTAAAATTTAACTGATAGCCATCATTAGCCTTATTAATCATTAAGTTTTGAACATCGTTTAATACAACTGGAGAAAAAGTTCTAATATCAGGTAAAATGGCCTTCGAATACCAGGCTTGACTTTTTACTCTGTTCATGTTTTCAACATAATATCCGCTTGTTCGTTCATAAGCATAACGAATATGTTTATAACTAAAGATGGAGTAGCCTTGAACTTCCGAATATTTTGAGCCATAAAAAATCTGCTTAATTGCCTCATCATTGGATTTCCATGAATATGCAGTTGACTGGTCAATCATATATAAGCCCATTCCGATATAGAGGTTAACATTTTTATATTTCACAACTTGAGTCCACCAATCCAAAATATCTGCAAAAGGTGCTACTGGTTGTTCAAACGACCAATATATCTGAGGAATAATATAATCAATCCACTCTTTATCAATCCAATTCTTTGTATCTGAATATAAATAGTCATCATAGTGAGCAAATCCTTGTGAATTAGAATACAAAGGATATGTTAAGTCACCATTACTATTGTATGTATAATCCTCTAAAGGCACATATGATCCGTTACGATAAATTCCACTTGGTGAAATTCCTAATTGAATAACACGACCAGTTTGTTTATTTAAGTTTCTCAAACTAGTACTTAATTGTTCAATAAAAATATCAATTTGCTTTCTTCTAAAATTTCCTAATGATAAGTTCTCATCATTATACTTATTTCTTGTGTGATCATCGTTAACGCCAGAAATATAAAAATAATCATCAAAATGAATAGCATCAACATCGTATCGCTCAACCACTTCCATCACTGTATCGACTAAAAAGTTTCGCACCCCTGGTTCACCCGGATTTAATATTAAAGAGCTTCCCGATTTTAAGATCATCTCCGGATTGGAGGCGATATTATAAGGGGCTTGATTCGCAGCAAATTCTTCAACAGTTCCTGAAAAAGTTGTACTTAATCGATATGGGTTTAGCCAAGCATGAAATTCAATACCGCGACGGTGAGATTCTTGAATAATATACTCTAATGGATCAAAAACATTAAAATTAACATTTTGATAATATTTAGAAACTGGATTCAAACTAGATTTGTATAAGGCATCATTATGAGTACGAATATGGAAGATAATCGCATTCATATTGAAAAATTGCATGGTGTCTAGCACTTTGTTAACTTCTTGTTTATATTGAGATTCATTTTGGTATTGAGGGAAATCACTAACTAAATGAGATACCCAAACCGCTCTGAAATCTTTGTTTAATGTATATTCATCGGGAATTAAAACCTCAACATCTGTATTTCGATATTTTAAATTAGTTCCGTCAGTTTTTCGAATCGGAATTAAACTATAAGCACTTATCAAAATGCTACTTCCGACCATTATTAATAATATAAGACACAATAAAAATCTTTTAATCATAAACTCCTCACAAAATAAAAGTTTTAACTTTTATATTATAACATAATATAATTTCAAACTAAAGTATTAAATTTATATATTTATTTTCTTTTTACTTTAATTAAATAAAGAGCAAAAAGACCAAAAAACAATGAGAATAAATTGGAAATATTAAAAGGGTTAGTACAACCGTTTTTTATTGGTTCCCATTTTGCAATAATTGATAGATTATCATTGATTGTGTTTTCAAAATCGAATAATTCATCTTCAAAAAACCAACCAATAAAACGATATCCATTCTTTGATACTACTGGCGCTTCAACAGTGCCACCTTTATCTACAAATGATGTAGCAAGAATCGTTTTATGATCTTCATCAAGAAATGTTATTTGAAATTTAGTAATATCATATATTGCTTGAACTTCAATATCAGTACTTATCAAAGAAAATTCCTGATTCCAACCAACAAAAGTATATCCTGTTCTTATAGGTAGAGTAGGTGCTGTTGCACTTGAACCATATTCAACTAATTCTTCTTTTAGTATTTCTCCATTAAAATCAATGAATTTTACACTGTATTTATTGATTTCATATATTGCTTGTACTTCAATATTAGTGGTTATCAAAGAAAATTCCTGATTCCAGCCAACAAAAGTATAACCTGTTCTTGTAGGTGGAGTAGGTGCTGTTGCACTTGCACCATATTCAACTAATTCTTCTTTTAATAATTGACCATCAAAATCTATGAATTTAACACTGTATTTATTGATTTCATATATTGCTAGTACTTCTATATCGCTATTTATATTACTAAAGTCCTGATTCCAACCAACAAAAGTATGTCCTGTTCTTTCAAGTATTGAAGGTGCTGTAGCACTAGAGTTATATTCAACTAATTCTTCTTTTAATATTTCACCATTAAAATCAATGAACTTAACACTATATTTATTGATTTCATGTATTGCTTGTACTTCAATACCAGTGGTTATCAAAGAAAATTCCTGATCCCAGCCAACAAATGTATATCCTATTCTTGTAGGTGGAGTAGGAGCTGTTGCACTTGAACCATATTCAACTAATTCTTCTTTTAGTATTTCACCATTAAAATCAATGAATTTAACACTGTATTTTTCAATGTCTGTAGAAATTACTGACGATTCAGATAAAGAATTTGTATTTGATAATACTCGAACTCCATAAGTATAGTTTTTAGTATTATCAATAATATCATTGTAGTAAATTGAATTATCGGTATTACCTAAAATGTTTATAACTTCAGTAGGTGAGAAAGTTAGATTGTTGGTTGTATTCCGATAAATAACATAACCTTTCGCATTATTAACTGGGCTAAAATTTAAAGTATAACCATTGGAATTTTTTGTTACTGTTAAATTTTGAACGCCTGCTAATATATTTGGTGAATATGTTCGCACTTCAGGAAGAATAGCTTTAGTATTCCAAGCTTCATTTTTTACTCTAGACAAATTTTCATAAAAAAGACCGCTTGATTGGACATAAGCATTTCGAAGATGCTTATAACTATACACTGAATGTCCTTTTATTTCTGCATGTTTTGTTCCATATAATACTTGATTATAAGCTTCATTGTTTGAACTCCATGAGTATGGTGTTGATTCATTTATCATGTATAGACCCATTCCTGAATACAAATTGACATTTTTATATTTTACAACTGCGCTCCACCAATCCATTACATCGGCATATCCTGCAACTGGTTGTTCAAAAGCCCAATAACTTTGGGGTATGATGTAGTCAATCCACTCATTATCAACCCATTTTTTGCTATCAGCATATAGGTAATCACCATAATGGGTCCACCCTGCTGTATTTGAACCTAATGGGTTTGTTAAATCACCATTACTGTTATATCGATAATTGTTTGGAGATACATAAGATCCATTTTGATAGATTCCAGTTGGTGATATCCCAAATTGAACCAATCTTCCTGATTGGTTATTAAAATTTCTAATCGAGTTACTTATTTGTTGAATTAGAAGATTTACTTGTTCTCTTCTAAAATCAGCAATCGATAAATTATTAGTATTATATTTTGATCTCGTTAATGAATCATCAACACTTGGCACGTAAAAATAATCATCAAAATGAATTGCATCAACATTATATCTTGTGATCAATTCCAAAACTGAATCAGTTAAAAAATTTCGCACCTCTGGTTCTCCAGGATTTAAAATAATGGTGTTTGGAGATGATGAGTGAGTAGATTTCAATAATAAATCTGCTCTTGAAGCGATATTATAACTTGGCTGTAATGAAGCATATTGTTCAACAGTTCCTGTATATGTTGTTGTTAAACGATAGGGATTCATCCACGCATGAAACTCAATCCCGCGTTTTTGACTTTCCTCAATTATATATGCCAATGGATCAAAAACATTAAAATTAACACTTTGATAATAACTAGCTACTGGATTCAAATCAGATTTATATAATGCATTGTTATGTGTCCGAACATGAAAAATCATAGCATTCAAATTGAAATATTCCATTGTTTCTAAAACACGATTAACTTCTGTTTTATATTGATTAACACTTGTATATGATGGGAAATCTGCAACTAAATGTGATATCCATACTCCTCTAAAATCATTATCGATGACATAATTATCAGGGATTAGAACATCAATTTTTGTATTTCTATGAACGACATTAGCTGAACCATCAGCTTTTTTTAAGGCAATCAAATTATATGCATTTATTATTCCTATACCTCCAATAGTAAAAATTATCCATATAATTAATAGTATTTTTCTAAACATAAATTTCCTCTCTTTTTATATTAATTATACCATTTTTACATTGACAAATTAAGAATAATTAATTGCCAATTTATTCATAATATATGGTATAATCTACCTTGAGGATGTATTATGAAAACAGTTCAAAATTTTAACGATATAACTAATCTTATCAATCAGGATTTATGCATTTTTCTAATAAAAAGCTATAAATGTTCAGTTTGTAAACCTATTTCCGAAAGATTGTATCAAGTTATTCATGAGATGAGTCATTTAATATATGAATTATATATTGAAGACCTTCCTAAATTTAGTGGACAGTATTTAGTTTTTTCGGTACCGACAATCCTAATTTATTCAAAAGGTGCTGAATTATTGCGAGAGTCACGCTTTATTGATTTCAACAAGATAAAAAAGATAGTCAATTTATATCAAAAAAACCAGATTTAAAATATATGTAAATCTGGTTTTATTATTAATTTATTTAAATTTCATCTTCTTCGAAAGATACCATAGCCACCGCTTGAACCACCACCGCCACGATTTCTTATTCTTAATGTTCCACCAACAATAAATAAAGCAGCCGGTATAATAATATACCATCTATTTGCACCACCAAACAGTAACAACAATAATGCTATTAAATTCCAATTATCTTGATCGTTATCATCAACATAATTGTTCATAGTTTCTCTAAAGTATTCCATATCATAGGTAAATGAATCATAGTAGTCACTGTAGACTTCCTCATAAACAATTGTTAATAGTTCATAAAACAAATATGCAATTTTCATGTCCAAATCCTGATAGGTGTCGCCATATATCGTCTCATCTAAAAGTCGACCCATTCGTCCTGCACTTAGATATGATTCCATTCTATATCCGGCTTCAATTTGAGTTTCCTCTAAGTATAAATAAGTAACATCTTCTTCAACACCTATTGTAAAGAACATCAGGACCAAGATTCCCATATCATTTTTCCCGATTTTCCATTGCCTGAAAATTTCAGTTCGATTATATGCAGCTATTTCCTCAATATTATCAACAATGAAAGATGCAAAAACAATCTGTGCTCCGCCGATTTTGTCTATTTTTTTAGTATCATCATAGAGTCTTTCACCTTCAATAATAATTGCATTAGATGTTACTGGATGAAATGCATTTGCATAATCATTAACATAGAAATCATTCGTAGGATTAGGGTATTTCTTTTTGGCACAACCACTTAAAAAAATAATTCCAATGACAAGGCAAAAACTTAATATTAGTTTAATTGTTATTGAAATTGATTTGAGGAATTTCATCAGCACCATCATTCATTCTCCAATATGGCTTTTCACGATCAAACCCCAACATCGAAGCATAAAAGATTTTCGGGATTTTTTTGACTGATTTATTATATAATGCTACGCTGTCATTATAATCTTTTCGGGCTTGTGCTATTGCCGACTCCATACCAGAAATAGTATCCATTAAATTAAGAAATGCTGGAGTTGCTTGAATATCAGGATTATCTTCAATCACAATTAATAATTGATTGATTGCTGTAGCTTCCTCAGCATCGGCTGCTATCATTCCTTCAATATCACCGGTGTTCCTTGCAGTACTATACGCTGCTCTAGCGCTTGTAATTTTATTATAAATTTCTTCGGCATGATTTTGCAAACCAATAACAGTCGGTAGTAGTTGGTCAATTTGAGCTTGACGTTGGTTAAGTCTAATAATAACTTGAGATTCATTTTGTGATACAGTTTCATCAGCTTCAACTAAAGAATTATATCCAGATATAAAACTGAATCCAATTAGAACAATAATAATTAAAAAAATAAAAATTGTTTTTTTTCGTAAAGACATATTTTCCTCCATATTATATATAAAAAACTTACCGCCTAAGCGGTAAGTGGATAAACATTAACGAATAATGTACTTATTATTTGAAGGTTAACTTCACATTTTAAGATGCACTTTCTTATTATTCCACCAATCACAAAAGTGGTCAATAATTTGTTTCGATAATTCCGTAATCCTGATCTTCACGAAGGTAGATTACCGAAACTTTATTAGTTTCATTATTTAAAAAGACAAAGAAATCATGGCCGAGCATTTCCATTTGAAGAATTGCATCATCAACAGACATCGGTTTTAAATCAAGTTGTTTTGATTTAACCAAACTCGTTGCGATAATTTCAGTTTTCATTTTCTCTAAATCGAAATCACTATTACTTGCGTAATATTGTGAAACACCTTCTCTTCTTTTTAAACTTTTATAGATTTTTGATTTGTGCTTTCTAATTTGTGATTCTAGTTTATCAATTGCCAAATCAATGGCTCCATAAATTGTTTGGCCTTTAACCTCAGCTCTTAAAAGAATATTCTTAGTTGGAATGGTAATCTCTACTGCTTGATGACTGTCATAGACTTTACACAACACATTAGCTTCTAGTTCTTCTCGCTGATTGAAGTACTGTTCAAGTTTATGCAGTTTATCAGTAACATAGTTTTTAATAAAGTCTGAAGGTTCAAACTTATTTTTACCGCGTACTAGTACTTTCATATTTTCACTCCTTTGCTTTTGGTTTACGATTTTATTATAACATATTTTCTAAACTTGTGCAAAAAATATGTCTCATAAGTAACCAATTATGACATTTTGTCATAACTAATAAGTGATAATTTGAATATTTAAGTCATTATCTAAAATCCTTTCAAAGATTTCAAAGTATGTTTCTATTTGAAAATTCTCGATAAAAATTAAAAAAATTTTATCGTTGTAAGAAATAGCATCTTTCAATAGAAACTTTAACTTCTTTGAATTATAGATTAAATCATCATAATTTATTCCTAAAACCTCACATTGATTGAAAAGATGATAAATACTAACATAATAGTGTCCTATTAAAAAATGTTCATCTTCAAGGTTATGCCTACAGTTTTTACAATCAAAAACTTCAAATAAATTAAATAAAGTTCTTATCTTTTTACATTTCATATTATTACCATTTTTTGTCATCTTATTTCAAAAACATTATATCACTATCTTAATAAAAAGATAAGAATAATTTTTATTTTTCAAACTTTTTACTCTAATAAAAAGAATATAAAACATGTTCAAAATAATAATAATCTTTATCAGTAATAATTTTCCCTCCGTAACCCTTAAAAAAAAGGTCTTGGTCCTTTTCATCTAAGAAGGCATTATCTTCAGGACGAATAGCTAACGCCACATCATACCTTGGATCTCCAAACGCACCTCCGCCCCAATCAATTACTCCCGAAATATGATTATTAAAAACCAATACATTATCAACGGTAAAATCTCCGTGAATTAAAGTTTGAGGAATTCGGTTCGGTTGATTATGAATAAGATAATTGAGCATTTCTTCGGTTCCTTCGGTTTCATAATTTTTAAAATTATATTCAGCTTCAAGTAAACACTCATTAATCCAGTCTTTATTACTGTTTAATTTGTTTGGACAAGGCGTTTCGTGAATATTTTTTAAGATTTGCCCAAATTCAATTATGATATTTGATCTTACGTCTTCTGCAAGATTTGTTTGTAAATAAGTATATAAAGTCTCTCCTTCAAGATACTCAAGTAAAGCCATCCGATAGTTTTCTGTTTGATGATAATAAAAAACTTTTTGAACCTTAAATGGTACTCCCTCCAAAGCTTTTAAAACATTAATTTCACGATCTAACCATATATTATACAAGGGATGATTGGTTTGTTTTAAAATATATCTCCCAGTTTGGGAATCGATTATTGCAACAATTGAGGTACACCCTTGTTTAGGATATGAAATTTTAATAATCTTTTTTGTAATTGATTTTATTTCATTAGGTAAATCCATTAATTTTTGATTTTCCATTTAAGTCTCCTTTTTTTTAAATTAATAAACCGAGTCACAAAAAAATAAGACTCGGTTATTAATAATTAAATAACAATATTAACAATTTTTTTCGGAACAACAATAACTTTTTTGATTTCAGCTCCGTTTATATAGCTATTTGCCTTTTCACTAATCAAAGCCATTTTTTTAAGATCCTCTTCTGTAATATCACTAACAACATCAATACGATCTCTTATTTTACCATTTACTTGAATAACTACCGTAACTACTTCATCTTTGATTTTTTCTTCATCATATGTCGGCCATTCACTAAAAGCAATTGATTCATTATGATTTAAAACATTTTGATATAACTCCTCAGTTATATGAGGTGCAATTGGATTTAGTAATTTTAAGAAGCCTTCAAGATATTCCATTGGAATATTATTATTCTTATAACATTCATTAATAAAGACCATCATTTGACTAATTGCAGTATTAAATCGCAAGTTATTATAATCTTCAGTAACCTTTTTTACAGTTTGATGATAAAGCTTTTCAAGATGTAAAACAGAATGATCAAAATTAGCAATTTCAGTATAAAGGCGATATACTCTGTCTAAGAATCGTCTTGGCCCTTCTAATCCTGTTGTTGACCAAGGTTTTGTTGCTTCTAATGGCCCCATAAACATCTCATACAGCCTTAAGGTGTCAGCTCCGTATTGATAAACAACATCATCGGGGTTAACTACATTTCCTTTTGACTTTGACATTTTATCTCCATCTTCGCCCAAAATCATTCCTTGATTGAAAAGCTTTTTAAACGGTTCTTTTGATGAGACAATGCCACAATCAAATAAAACACGATGCCAAAATCTTGAATATAGTAAGTGGAGAACAGTATGTTCAGCGCCACCAATATATAAGTCAACTGGTAACCAGTAATTAACTAATTCTTGTATTTTCGGATCTGAAAGCTCTAAATATTCATTATTTTCCCGCAAGATATAACCAATATAATACCAGCAGCTTCCGGCCCATTGCGGCATTGTATTTGTTTCGCGACGACCTTTAACACCATCAGCTCGCTCAACATAAAGCCAATCTTTTGCATTAGCAAGCGGAGATTCGCCCGTTTCGCTTAAAGTAACTTTATCTAGTTTTGGTAGTTCAAGTGGTAATTCTTCCACATCCAAGACTTCAATTGTACCGTCTTCATAGATGATAACAGGGAACGGTTCGCCCCAATATCGTTGGCGACTGAATACCCAATCACGAAGTTTATAATTAACACTTCTTTTCCCAATATTATTACTTTCAAGAAAATCATTCATTTTATCAATTCCATCTTGTTTATTGGTTCCATTGATAAAATCAGAATTTATATGGAGGGCGTCACCGGTGAAGGCTGATTCTGTTATATCCCCATCTAATACTGGGATGATATCTAAATCATATTGTTTCGCAAATTCATAATCACGCTGGTCATGAGCGGGAACAGCCATAATCGCTCCCGTTCCATAACTAATTAAAACATAATCAGCAATCCAAATTGGAATTAATTTTTGATTAACAGGATTAATGGCATATGCACCAGTAAATACACCTGTTTTTTCTTTATTTAGATCAGTTCGATCAAGATCACTACGTGATTTTGCATATTCAATATATTGTTTAACACCATCAGCATAGATAGGAGACATAATTTGTTGAACAAGTGGATGTTCTGGAGCTAATACGCAATAGGTTGCTCCAAACAAGGTATCAGGTCTGGTTGTGAAAACTTGAAACTGATGTTTAGATTGATCAACTTTAAATGTTACTTCAGCGCCAATGCTCTTTCCAATCCAGTTTCTTTGCATTTCTTTTACTGAATCTGGCCAATCAAGTTCATCTAAGCCTTCAAGTAATTTTTCTGCATATTCCGTGATTTTTAAAACCCATTGCTTCATTGGTTTTTTCACAACCGGAAACTTACCGCGTTCACTAACCATTTTTCCGTTTTCATTGATTACTTCTTCATTAGCTAAGACAGTTCCTAATCCTTCACACCAATTAACTTCAATATTTCTTATTTCAGCCAATCCTTGATTATAAAGTTTTGTGAAAATCCATTGTGTCCATTTATAATATTTTGGATCACAAGTTGATATTTCTCGATCCCAATCATATGATAAGCCAAGAATACTTAATTGTTTTTTAAATATCTCAATATTTTTCTTTGTGAATTCTAATGGGTCATTTCCCGTTTCAATAGCATATTGCTCTGCCGGTAATCCGAATGCATCCCATCCCATTGGATGTAAGACATTATATCCTTGCATCCGTTTCATTCTGGCAATGATATCAGTAGCAGTATATCCTTCCGGATGACCGACATGAAGACCGACGCCACTAGGATATGGAAACATATCCAAAACATAGAATTTCGGTTTCGACGGATCGAAAACAGTCTTAAAGGTTTTATTTTCTTCCCAATACTTTTGCCACTTTTTTTCCATTTTTTGATGATTAAAACTCATAATTATACCCTCTTTTGAATTATACCTTGTGTTAAGATATTACCATATATAATTGAAACAATCGCTCCAATAATTGTAAAAATTTCGGCTCCATATAAGACTGCAAATAAACTTCCGACCGCATATGGAGTTAATATATAAATGACTAGTTGCCATAATTTCATAAACTTTTCAACTCCTGATAACGGACGGAATTGAAAAACAGCAATTAAAATACTCATTAATAGTAAATAAATAATCGCCCTAATCGTATTTCCAATAATATTATTTATTATTGTAGTCGTTCTATGGATTTCGAACTGATTATTCATAATTGTAAAAACTGTTGACCAAAAATCTGCATTATCTGTTGTTGCACCTGAAAAATCAAAATTCTTTAACTCTTGATAATCAGAATAATTAAATAATAATTTTTTTGATAAAAAGGTTTGATGATATACTCCATTTTCAGTTAATATAATATATTCATTCATATCCCGAACATTTACAGGAAAGGTTTCCTCAACAGTAAAAACAACCTTTATATATAAAGTGACGTCATAAACATTGGTGGTGTCAGTTTCAGTTATTACTAATTTATTATTAGATATTTGATATGGAATTTCTTCATTATAAAAAACTTTTCTGATTAATGCACGATCACTATAATCTAATGATCCACTTTGGAAAAGAACTATGATATTGGGAATTATCAGTATTAATACTAATAAAAAGAAGAAACCCAATGTATATATTTTTTTATCATTACGATAATTTGCAATTTCTTTAGGTGCGAATAAGCCGCTTATAAATCGTCTAAGCATTAAAGTTCTCCTTTATTTTTTGTTTCTATCTATTATACCAAACTAATCAATCATTTTCAAGCAAACAAAATCTTAATACTGAACATATTCATTCATTTTATACACTCAATAGTTTTATTCAATCACGGTTTTTATAAACCAAAAATTTACAAATAATATTCGATGATCTTCGAAACTGAAAAATCTCTTAAGTTGAAATATTTAACTGATAACTGAACAACCTCATCTAAGGAAAGGTCAAGTAACTCACTTTCATCTTTTCCTAAATAATATTTAAGAGAATTTACTAAGCAATCTTTACTTACTAGACCAACAATTTCCGAAGTAGTTGTCACAATGTTAAATCTTCTTGCTTCCATTTTGACAGCTTCAATCGCTTGATATAAAGCCGTTTGGGTGTAATCGGTTAAATTCATTGATATTTGCACAATTTTTTTATCCATTAAGCGAGCTGGATTAGCTTGTAAGAAACGATAACCTCCACCTGAAAAACGAACCTTACGGGCAATCTTTAAGGCTTTATTGCGATCATTACTATTTAAGTCAATATTAAAAGCAATTAATGGATTTCTGACCCCGACTACATAGGCTCCTGCTGATGGATGGGGGATGTTTTTTCCGTAATCAGGAAACCATTTTGGATTTTTCATCTTCTCAAATAACCCTTCAAACTCACCATCACGAATATCAGGTAAATTAACACAGTGATCTTTAGTTGCAGCCTTTGAATATAAATAGATTGGAACATTTGTTTTGAGATTAATCTCTTCCGCAAGACGTTTGCTTAATGAAATACATTCTTCTTCTGTTATATCACGAATTGGAATGATTGGGCAGACATCGACAGCACCAAGGCGCGGATGTTCACCTTTATGAATTCGTAAATCAATTAGTTGCGTTGCGATTACAGCACTTTCTACCATTTGTTTAATAACAGTTGCAGCTTCACCAATAACAGTTACAACTGAACGGTTATAGGAAGGATCCATTTCCATATGAACTAAATTGATATTAGGATCGTCAACAAATGGTTTAATAATTGCATTCATTATTTCTTCATTTTTACCTTCAGAATAATTAGGGACAATTTCAATAATTTGTTTCATAATATTTTTACCTCTTGCTCTTTATTATACCATAATTGCCCAAAAAATAAAGAACCATTTTTTAATGGTTCCTTATAGCATTTGCAATAGTTTCACTTAACGTAGGATGAGCATGGATGAAATCCTTTAACTCATCAACTGTCACATTTTTATTCATTAATGATGAAGCTTCATGAATTAAATCACTTGCATGAGGGCCAAGTATGGTTACTCCGACAATTGTTTTATCGATACTTAAAATCTTGACAAAACCATCTGTCTCGTTCATTGTCATTGCTTTTCCATTAGCTTTAAAGTAAAATTTATCCACTTTCACATTTTCACCTGCTAATTCTTCAGTTAAACCGACCGTAGCAATTTCAGGAAATGTGAAAACACAGCTTGGTAAAATATTAAAATTAATTTTACTTTCTTCACCAACCAAGTGTTTCAAAACATGATATCCACTATATGTAGCACTATGGGCTAACATCATTTTCCCGGTAACATCACCAATTGCGTAGATATTTTTAATATTTGTTTGAAAATCGGAATTAACTTTAATTCCTTTTTTATCATATTCAATTCCAACCTCATCAAGTCCAAGATTATTGACATTTGGCTTTCTCCCAACTGAAACTAGTACGAGTGAAGCAGTTGTTGATAGGTTTTGATTTTTTTCTTCATAGAATACGGTTAACTCATCTTGCTTTTCTATCTTTGAAACTGAAGTTTTTATATGAAATTTAATCCCTTGTGTTTTCAAATAACTTAGTAACCGCTTTGAGATTTCTTTATCAATTGTTGGCAAAATGGTATCCATCGTTTCAAAAACTTCAACTTCACATCCAAACATATTAAAGATTGAAGCAAATTCAATTCCAACTACGCCTGCACCGATAATAACTAACCTTTTCGGTAAGGTCTCAATCTCTAAAATTTCATCAGAAGTAATAACACTTTCTAAGTCAAATCCAGGTAAAGGTAACATACTAACACTAGAACCCGTGGCAATTACGATTGTTTTTCCCTGATATGTGGTATTTGAAACGGTAACTTCATTGGGTTTTGTTATTTTTGCATGACCATATACTACTTCAACTTTTTCTTTGTTTAAAAGAAATTTAATTCCTTCTGTTAAGTTTCTAACAATTTGTTTTTTTCTTTCTAAAGTTTTATGAAAATCAAAAGTGAAATTTCCAGTAATTCCAAATTCCTCAAAATCTTTCAATTCTTTAAGTAAACTAGCACTCTTATAATATGATTTAGTTGGGATACATCCCTTATGAAGGCAAGTTCCTCCAACTTCTTTTGCTTCAATTAACAGTGTTGACAAACCCATTTTCGAAGCCTCAAGCGCCATTTCATATCCTCCAGGTCCTGCTCCGATAATAATTAAGTCTTTCATGTAATATCCTTATATTTAATAATTGGAGTGCGGGCAGCTTTTACTTCATCAAGTCTTCTAACGACTGTATTGTGAGGAGCAGATTTTAATAATTCTGGATTATGCTCAGCTTCTTCTGCAATTGTTCTCATAATCTCAATAAATGCATCAATGGTTTCTTTTGATTCAACTTCTGTAGGTTCAATCATAATTGATTGATGAAATAATAGCGGAAAATAAATCGTTGGTGGATGATATCCGTAATCCAAGAGTCGTTTTGCTACATCTAGTGTTGATGCTTTATCGCTGATTAAACCGTCAAAAACAACTTCATGTTTACATAAACCAGGAATTGGCAGCTTATATAAGTCTTTTAATGATTCTTTAATATAGTTGGCATTTAAGACAGCCAATTCACCAACCCGACGAAGATTTTCCCATCCTAATGTCAATAAATATGTATATGCTCTAACAACAACTAAAAAGTTTCCATAAAAGCCGCTGATTGATCCTATGCAATCGTTGTTTGTTGAAAACTGATATTTTCCATTTTCAAAAATAACGCGAGGATTTGGTAATAAATCAACTAACTCCTTTGTTACACCAACTGGTCCACTTCCGGGACCACCACCACCATGAGGAGTTGAGAAGGTTTTATGAAGATTGATATGCATAATATCAAAGCCCATATCACCAGGACGGCTAAGACCTAAAAGGGCATTTAAATTAGCGCCATCATAATATAATAAACTTCCGTTTTGATGTACTAATTTTGAGATTTCTAAAATGTCCTTTTCAAAAATTCCAATTGTATTTGGATTTGTTAGCATGATTCCGGCAACTTCATCATTTAATACTGCCTTCAAGCTTTCAAGATCAACAGTACCTTCGACAGTTGACTTAACTTCGATAATTTCCATACCGCATACGCTTGCACTTGCAGGATTAGTACCATGAGCACTATCAGGAACGATAACTTTATTCCGCTTATAATCACCTTTTTTGTGATGATATTCCTTCATAATCATTAATCCTGCTGCTTCCCCATGAGCACCAGCAAATGGAGTAAATGAGAATTCCGCTAAGCCGGCAATCTCACTTAGCATTTGTGAAGTTTGATAATATATTTCCAAAGCTCCTTGAACGGTTTCAATCGGTTGTAAAGGATGGATTCTTGTAAGTTCAGGATAATTAACAACTTCTTCATTTATTTTAGGATTATATTTCATCGTACAAGAGCCTAGAGGATAAAAACCTTGATCAACTCCATAGTTTTTCTTTGAAAGGTTAGTATAGTGTCTAACTACATCAAATTCAGTTACCTCAGGCATATCCAAAGATGTTTTCCTTAACAATTGTTCACCAATTGCATAATCTTGTATTTCAGTTTTCGGCAATGAATAACCTACGCGTCCAGCTTTCGAGATTTCAAAAATTATTTTATCGTACATCTAAAAAAATCCTCAACTTTCTTAACAAAATCATCGATTTCTTCTTTGGTTCTCATTTCTGTTGCGCAGAACAAAATTTCATTTTCATATTTAGGATCATTTTCATCCAACCGATAACCAGATAAATATCCATTTTGCAATAAATATTGATTCAATTTATTAGTATCATCATTGGCCTTTAAGACGAATTCTTTAAAGAAAGGCTCTGAATTTGTCTTAGTAAACATCTTTGTTTTTAATAATTCTTCATATAGATAATGGCTGTTATTGTAAGCGCGTTTTGCAACATCAACTAATCCTTGTTTACCCATTAGACTCATATATATAACAGTATGTAAAGCCATTAGACTTTGATTTGAACAAATATTTGAATTAGCTTTTTCACGACGGATATGTTGTTCACGTGCTTGTAATGTTAACACGAAGCCGCGTTTTCCATCAACATCATTAGTCATCCCACAAATTCTTCCTGGCATTTTGCGCATTAATTTTTCAGTTGTGGCAACAAAACCAACATAAGGTCCGCCAAAACTTAATGGAATTCCTAAAGTTTGACCATCACCACATGCAATATCAGCGCCAAGTTCTCCTGGCGTTTTTATTAAACTTAGGGTTGATGGGTCAACATTCATAATAACTAAGCTCTTATTAGCTTTGACTTTTTCAATCACTTCTTTAAACTCTTCAATAATACCAAAGAAATTTGGATTTTGAATAATTAAGGCCGCTATTTCATTATTAAGTTTTTCGTCCAAATCACGACGTGATAAAATATAATTTTCTGTTTCAATTTCAATAATTTCAACATTTCTAAAATATGCATATGTTTTTAAGACTTCCATAATCCGTGGATTTATTGTTTTAGACACTAAAACTTTATTGCGTTTTGTTTGACTAACAGCCATAAATAATGCTTCAGCTGTTGCGGTTGCGCCATCATAAACTGAGGCATTAGCAACATCCATATTTGTTAGCTCACAAATCATACTTTGAAACTCAAAAATATATTGCAATGTTCCTTGAGAGATTTCCGGTTGATATGGTGTATAAGCCGTCAAAAACTCCTGACGAGATGTTAATGATCCGATCACACTTGGTGTATAAACATCATAACTTCCTGCTCCTAAGAATGAAACATAAGTTTTATTTTGAGATATTACTTGGAGTATTTTACTTCGAATCTCATTTTCTGATAATGAAGAAGGCAAATTAAACCTTTTTTTATAAATAACTTGATCGGGAATCTCACTAAATAAATCATCGATTTTTGAAACTCCGATTTTTTTAAGCATTTCTAAAATATCATTTTCAGTGTGGGGGAAATATTTAAACATTATTCTACCATTTTTTGATAGCTAGCAGCATCAAGCAAGTTATCAAGCTCACTTTCATCATTTATTTGTATTTTAATAATCCAATTAGCATAAGGATCTTGGTTAATTAATTCAGGATTGTCAATCACATTTTCATTTACTTCTAAAATTTCACCACTTACAGGTGATAAAATATCAGATGCAGCCTTAACGCTTTCAAGAGCTCCAAATTGTTCATATTGAGTAACTTCTTCACCAACTTCTGATGTTTCAACATAGACAATTGAACCTAAACTGTGTTGAGCATAATCGGTAATACCAATATAGCCGACATTCCCTTCAACTCTTACCCATTCATGACTTTTCGCATACTTTAAATTTTCTAAGACTTTGTTCATTTTTATATCCTCCTAACGAACATATTTCTTTTCTAAAAATCTTTTATTTCTTACCTTAGCCTTGACTTTATTCTTTCGAATTCTCACTAATAATTCAGTTCCTATTTTTGAATATTTACTGTCGATTAAGGCAAATGCGTATGACTTATCTGTATTTGGAATCATATATCCAGTTGTTATAATTCCAATCACCTGATCATTCACTTCAACTTCATAGCCGCTGCGGGCGATTCCCCGTTCAAGTAATTCCAATCCGACAACTTTTCGCTTCAACCCTTCATGTTGAGTAATTAATAAGGCATCACGCCCGATGAATTCTTCTTTTTCAAGTTTTACACCATAATTTAACCCTGCTTCAAGAGGATTAATATCATGATCAATTTCATGACCATATAAAGGCATCGCTGCTTCAAATCTTAAGGTATCGCGACATCCTAAACCACATAATGTTACTTCAGGCAAATCAGCTAAATATTTGAACAGTTCTAAAATATCGAAATTATCTCCATAAATTTCAAATCCGTCTTCACCAGTATAACCGCTTCTTGAAACAATAAATTCTTTATTCATTACTTTAATATAATCAAAATCAAATAGTTTCATACTACTTAAATCATATTCAGTTATTTTTTGAAGAATATTAACTGCATTAGGTCCTTGAAGAGCTAATTGTGAATAAAGGGATGAATCATCAATAATTTCAACATCAAACCCTTCACTATTACATTTAATCCAAGACAGATCCTTATCTTTATTACTAGCATTAACAACTAGCAAACAATGTTCACAATTATCTTTATAAACCATTAAATCATCAATCACCCCGCCGTCAACATTTAATAACATTGCGTAGATCATTTTTTTATTGGCTGCTAAGGAGATATCATTGGTAACTATATAGTTAACAAACTTAGTCGTATCACGACCTTTAATTGTAATCTCTCCCATATGGGATACATCAAATAATCCACAAGTATCTCTTACCGCTTGATGTTCATAAGCTATTCCCTTATACTCAATCGGTAACAAATAACCGGCAAATTCAACAATTTTGCCACCACGTTTTACGTGTTCATCATACAAAATAGTTTTTTTCATTATTTCCTCCACAATAAATCAATAATGTCCTCATTACTTGCCCCTTCAATATATTCAGAGACAGATATTTTATTTAAAACCGCAACAAAACTTTCTTCTTCAAACTCTTGATTAAAAAATAGCGTGTAAAAAGAAGCTAAGTCTTGTTTTTCAAAGAAATCGCCTGCAAATATAAGATCTTTAATTTTGTTTTTTGCAATATTAATAAAAGCTTCAATGCTACCAAAAGGGTAACGTTTTTTCACTCTTACAGTATATGGCGGATTATTTTTATTAATCCATTCATCGGATAAATATTTTTTTTCTATTTCTTTTATTTTTAATAAGTCATCATCGTTTAATTCTATTTCTGATGTTGACATATAATTATAAATATAGTCCATTAATTCGTAAATTGATAGGTTTAAATAATCTTTTAAATTAATTACTCGTTGTTTTACACTAGTAATCCCTTTTGAGATTAATTTTTCATCATCAGGAGTTAATGAGCATACTAAAGATTCTAAGTCGGTATCAAATAAAAACGTTCCATGAAGGATTGATCCATATTCATTTGACAAGAAAGCATTTCCAGAAAATTTTTTATTCATAAATAGTAAATCATTTCTTCCTGAAAAATATACATTCAATCCCAATGAACGTAAACAGTCTTTTATTAGTCCCAAATAATGATTAAATACTTGTTCACGATTACGATTTTTCGTAAGGAAGGTAAACATAAAACAGCCTTCATCCGCAAATACTGCGCCGCCACCGGTCGGACGACGAAATACTTTAATACCCTGTTTCTTAGTATAATCCAAATTTACTTCACTAGATATTAATTGATTTCTGCCAACAATAATTGCTTTGTGTAAATCCCAAAGAAAGAAAACATCTTCCTCTAACTGATTTAAAAAGTACTGTTCAATCGCAAGATAAAAGGAAATATCATTTTTCCCAAATGATTTTAAATTCAAACTTTTCATATCTTTTTACCACTATTATGATATCATATTTATTATCTTTTTTAAATAGATTTTTTTTAAATGCAACAATTTTTATTTTTAAATATTAAAAAGCTATTTTTAACTTCTAAAAATAGCTTTATTTTTTATTCTTCATTATATGTGTCTAGGTCAAACGGAAAACTAATCGTTTGAACACCTAAACCTTTGAAGTGAATTTTTGTAAAGTTTTCATCTTCACCAACTTTAATTAAGGTATCGACTCTGACAACTTCTTCATCAACTAAATAAACTTTAATTGTGATTGAGTCTTTTCCTTCAGTATCAAATACACTTCCTGCATAAGTTGATAAATCTAATGTATATGTTAAAACATTATCAACTCTTGAAACAAATGATAGTGCAGTAAAAAACTCAGTTTCATTATAATATAGAGTTATAGCCGATGCAAATTTATTGAAACCATAGCTATTAACGATTGTAGTTTCTTCAGTTAATGTCATTTCTGATTTAGTTTTAAGTTCATTTCTAAGCATGTATGCATAGCCTTCTTTTACATAAACATGAGCAGTATCAGTACCACTTAATTTATACATTAATGAAGTTATACGTTTTTCACTTGTGAAATTAAAAACTAAGTCTGAAGTTAAGACTTCAGTGCCTTTACCGGCTTCAATTGTTACAGAACCGTTAGTGGCTTCACCATATGCAGTTAAAACATCGCTTAATAAACCTTTTAATTCTGTTGGTGTATATTCTTTTGGAGGTTGAGGTGGCTCCTCGTCTTTTATAACAGTAATAACAATTGTTTTTGAGCCTACTTTTTCAACTGTTACCGTAATTGTTGCTGTTCCTTCTGAGATGCCATAAACCCAGCCATCTTCTTCAACATCTGCAATTTCAGGGTGAGATGATGACCAAACAAAGACTGCTTTTGGCATATTTGTAACCGGAATTAATTCAATTGCTTCACCGACTTTAACAGTCGTTGATTCAGCTGTCAAATCTAAAGTATATTCTTTTTTGTTACAACCAATTAAAACTATTCCAAAAATAGCAATTATTATATATGAGATAATTTTTTTCATAATTCTCCTCATCTTTCTTTTCTCAAATATTATACTAAAAATTAAATAACATTACAATAAATTTTTAGTAATATCCTTGAAAAAAATCATTTAATTCTTAACAACTGCTTCTGATTTTCATAAAAAACCAATTCAGCAGTTTTTTCACCAAATTTTTTTCTAATTATGTTTTTTGCTTCATCCATATCATTTTTTCGGAACATATGAATATCGCTTGCAACGAAATCAACAAGTTTATCTTTAAATAATTTAAAAACTAACTTTTGATATTTTTTACCAGAGAAACCAGTAACCGAATTACTATTAACCTGAAATAGCAAACCATAACTTTTTAACGTTAATAAATCATCGTATTTATAATAGTCATATCTTTCAACATGAGCAATAATAATCTTATACCCAAGTACCTTACAACTGAATACAAGTTCATCGATATCATCAATCGGTTCTCCAAAAGGTAGTTCAAGAAGAATATATTTTGAATTATTCATTGACAATAATTCATTATTCTTCAAATATGCAATTAATTGCGGATGATAAGTAATTTCTTGTCCTAAAAATAAATTTATTTCGAATTTTTCCCGTACCTGATTTTTAAAAATTGTAAATGCTTCAATTAGTTCTTCTTTTTTATATCTGTTGATATTCATCCTTAAGGCATGGGGTGTAATTATTACGTCTTTAACACCAACCAGTATTTCTTCTTCTATCATCTTTAATGATTTTTCCAAATCATCAGACCCATCATCGATATATGGTAGAATATGAGTATGAATATCAATCATAAACATCACTCTTTATATGAGTAATATCGATAACGGTAACGGTAACCGTATCGTGGACCGTAGTTTATCATTTTGCGATTAACATTACTCATTACGACTCCGGCAATTTTTGCTTTTGCTTCTTTTAGTAAACTAATAGCTTCTTTAGTATCATTTTTCGTTGTTGTTTGTTGATTTATGACAAATAAAGTCGCATCAACAACTTCGGAAATGATTAAACTATCAGTAACTAATAAAACTGGAGGGCAGTCTAAAATTATATACTCATATTCATTACGTAATTCACTTACTAAATTTTTAAATTTTTCACTTCTTAAAATAACATGGGGGAAGGGAACAATTTCTCCGGAATTGATAATATCGATTCCATATTTAGTCTTTTTGATTAATTGGTCCTTATTAATTTTATCAATTAAATAACATGTTAATCCATCATCATTTAAAATATCGACAGCACGATGAACTTTTGGTTTACGCAAATCGCAATCAATCAATATTACTTTATGTCCTAATTCTACATAAACGGCAGCTAAATTGGTCGCAGTCGTCGTTTTATGTTCACCAGCAATAGATGATGTAACTTGGATAACGCGTGGTTCTTGATCGACACTAGAGTACTTTATATCAATCGGAATTTTACGAAAACTTTCAGCATAAACGGAATTGGGATTTGTAGCAACTACAATGTCATACTCGGCTTTATTTCTTTTCAACAATGATTTTTTATTTGCCATTTTGTTCACCCACTTCATTTCTTGGAATTAGTGCTAATACCGGTAATTTAAGTATTCGTTCAACTTCTGTTCTCGATGAATATTTAGTACTAAATTGTTCTTTTAAAATCACAATTACGACACCAACAATTCCACCTAACATAATACTTATAATTAAATTAAGTAATAGGTTTGGAGATGATGGAGATTGATTAGGATTGGATATTGGATAATTGATGATTTTAATTGTTTCCGATGCAAATTTCAAGCTTTGCGGATCATCACTATCGAGATTTATTCGGTCACGTAACTTTTCAGCAAGTTTTTGAACGACCAAAGATGCAACTAATGGATCAGAATCTTCATAAATAATCACAACAGCTGTTGCTTCTCCTCTTGAAGATGTTCTAACATTATTTTGAATTTTTGTTACACTATGAGATAAATCATTTTCATTAATTACCTCACGAATAAGATCGGGAAACTTTATAAATTCTTTTATGTTACTAGCTACTTGCCTAGCAGTAACTGCTTTGGCATTATCATTACCTGATTTATCATCATGTTCAATTCTGATATATAAATCAATTGATGATGTATACATTGGAGTAACCACATATTTTGTATATATAAGTCCGACAACAAAAAACCCTATCACAATTAGGATTAATAATAAAATATTATTTTTTAAAATATTGAATAATTCAAGTAATGTAAATCCTTCATTACCTTCTTCATTTACAACTTTTTCTTCTTCCATTTTAAAACTCCATTCCTATATTTAGTCTATTAATTATAACACATTTTTTATCCTATTTCAACAAATTATGTACTTTTTTCATTTCGTCTAGATTTATCCAATTAGGGTAATTAATTAGCTCGATAAATTCTTGCGTTATTGGATGTAAAAAACGCAAATAAAAGGAGTGCAAGTATAAAAACTCACTTGCTTGTCCATATAATTTATCACCTATAATCGGAAACCCGATGGCTGACAAATGAACTCTAATCTGATGACACCTTCCCGTTTTTAGGGTTAATTCTAAAATCGAGAAATTTTCGCTTGAAGTTACATGCCGATATTCAGTAAGTGCAGCTTTTCCACGCTCATCAATAGTGCGTTTGATAAAATCAGTTTTAACTCTTGAAATGGGGATATTTATTAGGCCTTTTTCATCTATAAAGACACCATTAACCTTAGCTAAGTATTTTTTTTCGATTGCTGTTTGGGATAATAAATGATGAATATACCCTTCCTTTGCAATTAAAACTAATCCCGATGTTGAAAAATCCAATCTTGTAACAATATGAAAATTACTATTAATCCCCTGATTTTGATAGTAAGCTTTTAAACGTGCAATCAGATTATCATCGAAGTGCTTTCTTGACGGTTGAATTGATAGATTAATCGGTTTATTTGCAACTAAAAGATATTCATCTTCATAAACGATATCCAACCCCTTTGAAGCGGAAATAATCTCTTGATTTTGAGGTTCAAAATATTCGATAACTAACTCATCACCAGGTTTTAATTTAAACCAATTTTTAGATAGTTCTCCATTGATATAGATTTTTCCGTATAGTTTAATTTTTCTCCCTAAGTTTCTTGAAATATTTTGTTTTAATAAGAAAGACTTGACAATATCATCTTCAGTTATTTTATACTTTAAAACCATTAAATCACCACCAAAAAATCAAAGAGGCCTATTAAAAACAGGCCCCTTTTTCTTAATTTTTCTTATATTCTTCAATAATCTTCTTTACCAACATATCAGGGACTTCTTCGTATCTTATAAATTGACGGCTAAAGCGTCCGCTTGCTTGAGTCATCGCTTTTAAGTCTACGGCATATTTAATAACTTCAGCTTCAGGAACTTCTGCAACAACTTCTTGATATCCGTTCTTTTGTTCCATACCTAATACGCGGCCACGACGTTTAGTCATATCGCCCATGATATCACCAACAAACTCATCTTTTACGATTACGTTTAATTGTAAGATCGGTTCAAGAATGGTTGGGCGAATTTTTTCAACTGCATTTTTGAAAGCCAATGATGCAGCTAATTTAAAGGAAATTTCATTAGAGTCAACTGGATGGTATGATCCGTCATATAAAGTAGCTTTTACACCGATAACCGGGAATCCAGCCAAAGGACCATGTTCTAAGGTTTCAATTAGACCCTTTTCAACAGCAGGAAAGTAGTTACGAGGAACTGAACCACCAACAACTTCTTCCGTAAAAATAAAGTCTTCTTTACATGGTTCAAAGCGAATCCAAACATCTCCGAATTGACCTGCACCACCTGATTGTTTCTTATGACGTCCTTGAGCTTCACCTTTTGTACGGATTGTTTCACGATAAACAACCTTTTGATCAGTCATTTCAACGTCAACCTTAAACATATTTCGCATTTTTTCTAAAATAAACCCTAAATGAGTTAATCCTTGACCACCAATTAATAATTGGGCAGTTTCTGGATTACGTTTAATTTCAAAGGTTTCATCTTCTAATTTTAATTTTTGTAATGAACCTGATATCTTATCTTCATCTTGTTTATTTTTCGGTAAAATCGCAACATAGATAGTTGGAGTTGGATGTTCAACTTTCGGATAAACAATCGGATCTTTTTTATCTGTAAATGTAAAACCAGTTGCAAATTCAGAAACTTTTGCGACAGCTCCAATATCCCCTGCGTGTATTACATCAACAGGAATTTGTGTTTTTCCACGCATTACAAACATTTGTGGGATTTTAACGATTTGGTCTGTTTCAGGAAGATAAACATCTTGTGCAACGCGAACAGACCCAGAATATAGTTTAAAGAAACTAATAGTTCCTACAAACGGATCTATAATTGTTTTAAAAATATAACCAGCAAGTGGTGATTCAACAGCCATTGGACGTGTTATTTCTTCATTAGTTTTTGGAGAGATTCCAACCCTTATTGGAGCATCAGTTGGTGATGGCAAATAATTCAAACACATATCAAGAACAGAAGTGATTCCAATATTTTTTAGACTTGAAACAACAAGAATTGGGAAAATGTCCCCATTTGCAACACCTTTCAGTAACCCGTTACGAATTTCTTCTTCAGATAATTCTTCTCCACCAAAATATTTTTCTAATAATTCTTCATCATTTTCAGCGACACTTTCTGTTAAGCTGCTTGATAATTCTTCAACTTTTGCTGCTAATTCACTCGGAACAGCTCCTTCAACTAAAGTCAAATCTTTGCATGTATATGATTTTTTAGAGATAACATTAACAAAACCAGTAAAATCAACATTAGTTCCATGAGGAATTGCAAATTCAATCGCATGTGAACTTAGTTTAGTTTTAATTGAATCAACAACTTCATTATATTTAATGTTTTCTTTGTCAAGTTTATTTATAACAACGACAGTTGGAATGTCTCGCTTTCTTAACTCCAACCATACTCTTTCGCTACCAACTTCAACACCTTTGGTTGCATCAATTAAGAGAATTGCACTATCAACAACTGATAATACATTTTCGACTTCACCAATGAATTCTTCAGATCCCGGTGTGTCGATAAAGTTTATCTTGCAATCCTTCCATTCAGTCGGAAGCAAGGATGCGGTTAAAGTCGTTTGACGGTTTTGTTCTTCAACTGAATAATCACCAACCGTATTTTTTCTTTCTACCTCTCCTTTTTTATCTATCGCTTTCGAGACAAATAACAAAGATTCACCAAAGCTTGTTTTTCCGCTTCCTAAATGTCCCAAGACAGCAACATTTCTAATTTCGTTCGTTTTGTACTCCTTCATAAATACCTCCTAGGAAAACGTTTTTTTACACTATTCATATTATACTATATTTCTTAAAATTTTCAAAAGGTTTTTTTTAATATTTTATTGACCATAACTATATAACTGATGAGGGTGGTTTTTCCAAAATGATGTTGAAGATAACTCAATTGGAATTTCGGAATATTCAGCAGTAATATAATAACCATTATTATCAATTGTTATTAAAATTGTTCCATTACGGTCAAGAAAACGGTCAGTCGGTGAGCATTCATAGGCACCACTGGTCTTAATTTGACAGTTTTGATCATCCCCGCCTGTTACAGCATAGATTTTTGTTAAACGGTTAAGTTGATATATTCGATTAATTGCATCTGCAGTCGGATGACCATGTTTGTTTCCTAAATGATTACCATTGGTAATGATAACCACTTCTGGAGTAACAGCATTTAAAAATTCAGAACTTGTTCCATATTTTGTTCCATGGTGAACAACTTTTAAAATATCAATATCGCCAACTGCATTCATATAGTATTGTTCTAACTGCCGATTATATGCATTGTCGGCATCACCTGTAAATAAAACTCTTGTTCCATAAGCTTCTAAAACAAAGACAATGCTTCTTCCGTTCGGTTCATCAACTAAATAATGTCCAGTATCCACAAATGTAATTGTTATTTGATCAGCAATCTCAATAACGTTTTTACAACCATTCGTATTATTTAAACTATCGACGATGGTACATTCGGATACAAGCCCTTCTGCTTGATAACTATTGACATAACTACTATAAAGTGCTGTTGTATGTGTTCCGTAAAATTGAATCAAATTCTTCACTTCAAATTTTGCAAAAATTTCCGGCATTCCGCCAATATGATCAGCATCTGGATGAGTTGCAATCACATATTCAAAAATCCCATCTGCCGACTTATCAGATAATAATTCACTGATTGATTGCTTAGTAGTGCTATAGTTATCTCCAGCATCAATTAAAATATCAATATCTCCGAGTCTGATATACATAGATTCACCTGTATCACTTCCACCGTATTTTCCGATATCAATAAAGTAGACTTCCAAAGGTTCTACAGCTGTCGTTCCGATGATTGTTAGAGTAATGGTAACAGAAAAATTTGTTTTAAATCCACTAATACTAGCAACTAAGTTTACATCTTGTGATTGTTCTTTTTGATTAACTATTCCCTTATTGCTGATTAACTCAGTGTTTTGACTGCTCCAAGTGATAATACCGCCATAATAGGTTGTTTTAGGCAGAACGATTGAGGCGCTTACTTTCGAGTCGATGTTTCTCTTTAGCCAATTTTCAATATCATCATTACTTACTTCTCGATAAATAAAAATTTTATCAATATCTATCCGAAGATCAGTACTATACTCACTTTCGGTTTCAATTTTAAAATTAACTGCATTTTGAATGGGAATAGTAAATTCTAATGTATTCAAATTTGCATTTTCAACTTTAGTTTCATTTATAAGCGTCCATACATTATTAAATCCATAATAAGTACGGATAAAGGTTGGTTTATTGAGTTTATCTTTATCAGTTTCATATATTTGATAAGTAAATGAAATTGTTGTCGGCTTCACAAAATCTCGTCCTATTATTAAGCTAGCATCGTTATTTGCTTTTAATCTAACCACTTTTTCAGATTCTTTATCAGCAATAATCGCCTGATGAAATGTAATATCGGATTTAGTCCAATCTTCACCATAAGTACCAGTAGCGATATTATTAAAATCTTGAAAATAATCTTCAATCAGTTCATTTTCATCCAAAACGGTGATAGAGTATGTCATTATTTTACTTTCTTCACCGACTGAAATCGTGGCAATTAAATCCGTGGTGCCACTATTATTTACAACTCCGTCATGACTAATAATATTTACATCTTGACTTTCCCAACTAATAGTTAGGTCATCAAAAATTGGAATTTCTGTTATCAAGCCAATGTTAACTGCAAACCGCTCAGGAACATAAATACTACTGGCCGCATAGTTTAGTTTTTCTTCGACTGTTGCGGCTTTCTTAAGAACTTTAATTGTGAAGGTTGTAGACTTAGCCTCAAATCCAAACAAATTAAAGGCTAATTGGGCTAACCCGTTATCTTTTAAAACAACAAAGGTCGCAGTTAACGTAACAATGGTATCTCCTTCAAGATATGATGGTTGTTTTACAGATCCATCTGGATTAATGATTGTTTGTTTGGATGAACTCCAAACAATCGTAATATTCTCATATCCTTCTACTTTCGTTTTAAGGATGAGATTGGTTGAAACTTCATTTGGAATCATATCATTTAAAGATTCAACTAACGAATCAACATTATTAATCTCTTTATTATACAACGATGAATAATGGATTCCAGCAAATCCGGTAACAATTACAATTAGAAATAAAATAAAAGCTTCAAGGATTTTAACCCCTTTTGAAGCTTTTCGTTTTCTTGCAGCCATTTAATACCTCCCTTAAATATGAAATCGCTTCTTTATTTCTTCTTTAGTTTCTTTATCAGCAAAAATAATCATTGCAACAATTGTAGCAAATGACAAAGATGCTGCCGCTAAAGACGGCCATAAAACAGTATGACCTTCAACCTTTAATAACCATAATATAAATGGTATAAAGCCAAAAATATTGCATGCAAACATATATAAAAGATAATCACCAAATTTAACTCGATTAGCAAATAATAGGGAAATTACAGCAACAATCGATGCCATCGAAATAAATGGAATTACATAATTTATCGCCCAATCTTTTGAACCAAACACTTCATCAACAATATATGTTGAAATCGAAAGCACGATCATTTGAATTATTAAGCGCATTGGAATATGACTTTTTCCCCGGAAAGTAGCACGTAAGAGAATCCAAAAATATCCCACAGCCAAAATAACAACTAAAGACCACAAAATTGGATATTGACGGTATGTGAAAAAGTTAATTAATAATGATGCCGTTAATAAAAGGATAGTCAAGAATGTAAGAGTTCTTAAAAAAACACTTCTCTTTATTGCTTGTTCTGATGGTTTTGGATAAAGGGGAAAAACCACATCATCTTTTTCAACATCCTTTAGGATTTCCGAACAAAGAGGACAAGATTTTCTTTCTGTAACAAATGATAAATTACATTTTAAACATTTTTTCATATTACACCTCTAGTTCATTGGTTTGGATAGTAATATTTAAACCAAAATTAGCCAACAATCGGAAAAATTCTCTTTGGAAATAACGTTCTTCAATCGCACTACTAAAGGCAATTGTCAATTTATTGCTCATACTAATAACGCCACAATTTATTTGTGCACTAAATGAAGCACCATTTGCAAAGACAACATTATCGATATAATCAACCATCGATTTAGGCAATTCAACTTGACCTAAATTCGAAAAACTCATTGAGTTAATTTTATCACCATAGGCATTATAGCCAATTTTTAATGCTAGTTCTTTAATAAAAAGTGGTACAAGTCGCATTAGGATATTTTTTTCTATTTTCACATTTGCCATTAACAAAGAATGCAATCTCTCTTTTGTTAATTGCAATTTGAAATCTTCCTTAACTTTCGCCATTATTTCTTCAAAAGTTAATTCCTCATTAAGTTTAATCGAATTCTTTATATATAAAGAAAAATTTCTTAAAGATTTCGAATTAAAAAATCTTCTTAGATTAACAGGTATTAATAATTGAAAAGGTTTCTTTTTATTTTCGAATAACAAAATAACTCTTGAAGCACTATATATTAAACATGAAGAAATAAATTCGGTGACGGTTGCATTAAATGACTTAATAACTTCCTTGAATTCATTAACATCGATAGTCCCGACTATTAATGATGTCCAATGATTTTTATATAAACTTCCGTCAAGCTTCAAAGCCTTGCTTTCTTTGCGGTCAGCTTTTATGCGCGGATGATAATTCTTCACAAAACTATCCTGATCTTCTTCTTTTCGGCTTTCAATTTCAGTTAAAATTAAATTTTCACTTTCAACTGATTTACCCAAAAAAACCAAATACTTATAAACAATACTTTTTAATAACTCTAAGGCCCCAAAACCATCTGTTAAGGAATGGAAAGTTTCTAATGATATTCGTTTCTGATAATAACTGACCTTAAATAAATAACCATTATTTTCTTTAAAATTAAACTTCTTACAAATGTACGGATTTTCTTCGTAAATCAAAGGTCTTTCCTTGTTCTCTTCAAAGTAATACCAAAAAAGCCCCCGCTTTAATTTTACTTTAAAAGAAGGAAACCGTTCAATAATGGATATTAATGTTTTCTCTAATATTTCCGGATTTACTTCTTCTTTAAGAGTGAACGATAGTCGAAAGATATTTGATCGTCTTTTGTTTGACACCGAAGGAAAGACTTTAGCCGCATTGTCTAATCGATACCATTTATTCATAATACTCCTTCTTTAAAGTGACCAAAAGTCACTTCTTCTAACCTCAAATCTTGCTTATTAAAGTATATCTCACAGACGTCCCTCACTTCCATTTCTGTCTCGTTTGTGAAATCCAATAATAAATTAGTAACCCCGTATTCATATAACATCTCTACATAATCAATTAAATGTAGTCTTTTGGAATTTAAAATTTTAACAGTGCAGTCATGTTCATTTAGAAGCGAAAATTCAAACCCTTTTCGATCAACTAACGTTACATTATGACTTTCTTTACAGGATTTACAACCAATAGATTTACTCATTGGGCAATATTTCATCATCATCAATTCATAACGGCCATAGACCATTACTTCAAAATCAGGCAAATCGTTATTTATTTTTCTGTATTTTTCAATCAAATTTTTTATTTGATTGATTGACAGTTCTAGTGATAAACCAATCGTCTTTACATTCAGGCTCTCAAGTAAATTTATTGCATAATTGTTAACTATATTCATATAAATTGAAGTATTAGCACCATTTACTAAAGATATGTCGCTTGTAACTATGGATTCATACTGTTTAGGTTTAATATCTTTATTGATTCTTGGCACAACATAATAAAATTTAAGTTCTGGATAATCTTGCTGATAGTTTAATAATTTTTTATCGGTAACATAAACTTTCTTAACTGGATAATTTAAAACTACTTTTAATTGTTCTTCATTTCTTACCTTAGCATTTAGGTAATTTTTATGTTCATTGATTTGACCTTTTTTGAAATATGTAAAAGATGAGATCATCCGGTTATAATATTTCTTACTTCGCAGCATTTTCAGTTTATTTAAGGCGTTGCGTCTTATTTCGTTTATTTCTTTGATATTAAGATATACTAAGCAATCAAGATCATCAACTAATTTGGAAAATCGAAACACAGTATTAGCAGTTTTGTTGATTTGTTGAATTATTCTATTATTAGAAGTAATATTTTGTGCATGTTCGACCCGGTTTTCCGATCTTTCAACAACTTCATAAATTCCATCAGTCACTTTTAAGGATAGATGCAAGTCATCCAAATATACTATACCTTCAATAGAAATAGTTCGATATTCTTGATCATATGTTTTTTGCATTGCTTCTATCTGCTTAACATCAGATGTAAGAAAAACAATCGCATTATCTAATTCATTAATATGGCTTTTTAAGCGAACCCTTTGCCCACCTTTGGCTTCAAGAACACATCTTTCACCAACATACATTTGATTGACAGTAATGGCATCGGTTTTTCGCCCAACGATACGGATACTGTCGCCTTTTGAGAGTTTATCAGTTAATTCAATAATTATTTGTTGATTTTTACTAGAAATAACTTTACCGATTTTTACACCCAAATGATTTGAATAATCAATATTAGTAAAGTTATTATTTTCTTCTTTAAACAAGAACCCTTTTGTAAAGGAACGATTAAAGATTCGCAACAATTGATCTTGATGATAATCTAGAGCAAACGGAAGGGTTTGATAATAAGAATCAATAGCCTCCCGATAACTTCTTACAACTTGACTTACATATTCAGGACGACGCATTCGGCCTTCAATCTTTAGTGAATCAATTCCGGCTTCAATCAATTCTTTGATATAGGAAATCGTATTTAAATCTTTGGTACTAAGAAAATATTTTTCATTACCATCAATTTTATATTCCATCCGGCAAGGTTGTGCACATCGACCTCTATTGCCGCTTCGCTTTCCAACAACGGAACTGAAATAGCAATTACCAGAATAGCTGACACATAGCGCTCCATGAACAAAAACTTCTAACTCAATATCGGCATTTTGTTTAATATATATTATTTCGTCAATTGATAATTCACGCGCTAACACGATGCGATTGAAACCCAATGATTTTAAGGTAAGCACTTGTTCCAAACTGTGAATATTCATTTGGGTCGAAGCATGAAGTTCAAGACCAGGGTATCTTTGCCTAACTAAATGGGCAACACCTAAATCTTGAACAATTATACCGTCACAGTCATGTAAATATATGAAGTCCAAAAAATTTATCAATTCCTCAAATTCATCATCATAAATAATGGTGTTTATTGTAATATAAACCTTAACATCAAATAAATGGGCATATTCAATCATTTCTTTGATTTCTTCATTTGTAAAGTTATCAGCATATGCTCTGGCTCCAAATGCTTTTCCTGCCAAATAAACAGCATCAGCCCGATTTTGGATTGCCGCTTTAAATGATTCTTTGCTTCCTACCGGAGCTAATAACTCAACCATATCAACCTCATAAATAACTTTCTAAAATTTTGAGTGCTTCTTTTACCTTTTTCACAAAATCTTCAGGTGTAAATTGTTCGTAAAAATTGCAAGCTTCACTAGTTAACGGGCCCTTATAATTAATTTTCTTTAAATTAGTCATTAGTAATTGCCAGTTAATGGTTCCAATTAATGGAATTTGATGGGAATCTTCACAACCATTATTATCATGTAGATGAAGACATACAAGTTTATCTTGATATTTTTCCCAAGGAAAGTCATCTATATTCTTAGTAAATGCATTTGCGTGTCCGCTATCAAAACAAAACTTTAAATATTCTGATTTAAAGTTTTGAAAGACATAATCCAAATAATCCAATCTTCTCAAATTTTCTAATGCCAAGTTAATTTTATATTTTTCACATGCATTGATAATTCTTTTCATCCGATTTAGTCCGACTTCACTCATCAGAGGGGGTTCATTTGAACTAGATACATGAAATACTACCGTTTTTATTTGATAGTCCCTAGCTTTTTCAATGCCCTTTAAAATTGATTGTACATATTCTTCGCCACTATTATCATCTGCCCAAAGGCAGTTACAATTTTCATAAGGTAAATGCATTGTTTCTATTTCTAAATCGGCAGCTTTTAAGGCTGAAATGTCATCATTTAGATTGTCTTTATAAAAGATAAACACACCGTCAAAATTATTCTTTTTAATTAAGTTTATTTTTTCGCTAATAGACGAAATAAAATCAAAATCCCAGCAAATGAAATGTTGCATAATATTTTCCTTTCAAAAAAAAGTGCATATTCAAGCACCTTTTAATAACAAAATTCAACAATTTATACCTTACTATTGTTTTACAATATATAAAATACCGATTGTTCTTGGTCCACAGTGGGTTGAAATAACTCCACTCGCATATGTTTCAAAAACATTATCTACTTTCACGATTTCATTTATGCGTTCGATCAAGTATTTTGCATCTTCTGATGCTAAGGAATGAGTAACCATCACCGCATCGGGATCAATGTTATCTTTATCATGCTCAAGGTATTCTAAAAGTGTTTTTAAAGCCATCGAAAACTTTCCTCGTGGTTTTTTCGCAACCTCTAATTTTCCGTCAATAACCCTGATAATTGGTTTGATTTGTAATAAGGTACCGAATAAACGAGCAGTTCCGCTGCACCTTCCTCCTTTATGTAAATATTCTAGAGTATTAATTGCAAATTGAGTTCTAACCATCGGCGAAATCTTTTCAATTTTTTGTGCAATTGTTTCTAAATCATCCCCTTGATCACGAAATTTGGCAGCTTTTAATAATAACAACCCAATCCCGCTTGAAAGATTATTGGAATCAACAACTCTCACCATTTTGTTAAACTCATCTTGTGCAATCATTGCTGATTGGTAAGTGGCTGATAGTTTTGAGCCAATTCCGATAAATAGAACTTGAATGCCTTGTGCAATATAATGTTTGAATTTTTCGATTAAAATCCCCGGACTTACTGCTGACGATTTAGGCAACTCCTTATATTGTTCAATCTTTTTATATAATTCTTCGGTTGTTATTTCGACTCCGTCTTCATATGTTTTTCCACCTATTGTAACATATAAAGGCATAACATCAATGTCAAACTTAGTGTAAAGGTCCTTTGTTAAATCACTTGTACAATCAGTAATTATTTTTATCTTTTGCATTTAAGTACCTCCTGTTTGTTTTAATTATACTACAAAGGTAGTTGATAAACAAGATATAATCTTTCTTTATCAGTTAAAAATATGATCTAAATCTTGTGCAAATAAACTCAGTTCTTCGCTTTTTTCAAAAAGCACCTCCATACAATGCAATTCCTGATAGTCAACGGTTTTCAATGCTTTGGCAATTTTCTTAAAATCAATCGTTCCACTCCCTATGCGTTGATGCTCATCTTTTATACCGTGATTATCATTATAATGAATATGATACAAAAAATCCTTTAAAATATAAATATAATCTTCATCATTAAATTCACTGACATGAGCATGACCGGTATCAAAGATAAACTTTAGATTGTTCTTACCAACATTTTGAATTATCGATAGAATTTCATAAGGACCATATCCGACTTCTTTAATTCCCGGCATGTTTTCAATCATCAAAACCATTTGGTATTTAGAAGCATAGTCGCATAAATCTCTTAAAACCATCATAATATGATTTATATCAAAGGTCCGTTCAAAATCATTATTTCGATAACCAAGATGCAATGTTAACTTTTTCACATTAAATAAAGAAGCATAATCCATGGCCTCTTTCATAATTTGGATAATATGTTGATATTCATCTAGATTACATAAATTATGCTTAGGTCCATGAGGTAAGTGCAAAACAACTTCAAGAAAAGGAAATTTTGTGATTAAATCATGAATATTGTTCGTATATATAGTCTGTTTGTTTAAATCCAAATTATATGGATAAAATATTTCTATTGCTTGATAAATGTTTTTTTTAATAAGCTCCTGATAACCTAAAAAATCATCAGTTGTTCGAAGGGGGTTAATTGTAAAACATTTTTTCATATGATTATTTCCTTTTTGATAGTAATATTATATCACTATTAAAAATATATTTCTATAAAAATTATTACCTAAGGAGGAATAAAATGAGAGATTATGTCATTATTACCGATGCAACCTGTGATTTACCGATTCACATAATTACAAAGTTCAATTTAGAAGTCATACCAATGACTTATACAATCGATGGTAAAGACTATCAGATTCATCTTCAAGATCAAAATCTTAAATTAAGAGATTTTTATGATCAACTACGAAATGGTGAGTTAGCAACAACATCACAAATTAATTCATACACCTACGAAAAAGTAATCGAAAAGTATTTGCAACAAAACCTAGACTGCCTAATAATTAATTTTTCTTCAGCATTAAGCGGTGGATTTAATTCCTTAAGAATTGCAAAAGAAAACCTTAGTGAAAGATATCCCAATCATAATATCGTAATCTTTGATTCTAAATGTGCATCGATGGGTGAAGGTTTATTGGTTTATTTAGCTTTGCAAGAAAAAGCAAAAGGATACACTATTTATGAGGTTGAAAAATGGCTTCAACTTAACCATTTACGAATTTGTCACTGGTTTATTGTTGATGACTTAGACTTTTTAAAAAGAGGCGGACGATTATCAGGTAGCAGTGCTTTCGTCGGAAGATTGCTTAAAATAAAACCGGTTTTGCATGTTGATAATCAAGGTCGATTAGTACCAGTTAAAAAAGCAATTGGAAAAGCGAAAGCAATTGACGAGTTATTCCTTAAATTTAAAGAAAGAGCACTCGATATTAGTCAAGAGTCAGTTTTTATCTCACATGGAGATTGTTATGACGAAGCTTTAGTTTTAAAGGAGAAAATTCTCTCGGAGTTTAAACCCAAAGAAATTATTATCGGGGAAATCGGGCCAATTATCGGAAGTCATTCTGGCCCCGGAACATTAGCATTATTTTTTATTGGTTATGAACGATAAAATAAAATGTAAAAATCAGCTATTATTTTATAGCTGACTTTTTTTACTTTGCAAACCGACGCCATTGCGAAATGTATCCGCCTTGAAGGGTTGCAATATCATTACTCACGACCATCGCCCGTGGGTCAATCTCTTTAATCTTATTGATGATTTCATCTTTTCCTTTTCTTTTCGCATAGATCATTAAAACAGTTTTCTCACTATCTTTCCCTTGAGCTTTAACTGAAGTAACTCCAAAGCCTTGGCTTCGTAATGATTGAGCGATAACAATTCCGATATCAGCATTAGTAATAGCTTGAATCAATACTTTACCCATTGCTAAGCGATTTTCAATTTTAGAACCTACATACACTCCTGAAGCAAAACCTAAACTGTAAACAACAGCTTTTAAAGGTTGTTCATTGATTCCGATAATTACTCGGGAAGCAACAAATATCCATAGTAAAACTTCACAAAATGCTAAAACTACTCCTGGTTTACGGTAGCCTTTACTAATTAAGATAATTCTTAAGGTTCCCATTGAAACCTCTATTATTCGAGAAAAGAAGATTAATAATAATTCCCATACTGAGATACCAGTAAAGAATAATTGTATAATCCGATCCCACATTATTTATACACCTACGTTTCTATCATTTTTGACTAATATATTGTACTACAATTCACATAAAAAAACAACAAATTTAATTTATCTCTTTTTTCTTTAAGAAAGCCATTTTCCTGTTTCTTGAACAGAAGCTAAAACCTCATTTACTAAATAATCTCTAAATAAAATATTAGTATTTACAATGTTTTGTCCAGCATAAAAGTTATAAACTTGTTTTTCAAATACATAGTCAATTGTCGCAACTAAATATAATTGATCATCAGCAATCGGTTGATTGTTGATTGTTTTATTTAGTACATTAATATTTGCACTAAAGAATAATGAATCCCGATTTAGATCAATAACAGATTTCAATTGAGCACCTGTCAGTTGAACTTTCATAACTATATTTTCAAATGGCATCATTTTAAAAATCGTTCCGAAAGTGACTGTTGAATCCTTACTTATTGGGAAGGCTGCACTTCTAATACCGCCACCATTAACGATTCCAACATCAGCGTCTGCATGTTTACGAATTGTATCTGCGGCCCATTGTGTTCCTTCAGTCCGGTTTAAAGTCTTTCCGGCTACACCTAAGACTTGGTTGGCTTGTGTAATCACATCTTGATATTGATTGATAATTTGGGTTAACTTTGAATTTTCACTGCGACAGTAAGTTGTTGTAGCTAAGTTTGATGCACTTACATCAGTGACTTGTTTGGTTTCAGGATCGATATCTAAGACAATTTTTCCTATATATTTGCCATTGTTCCCTGATTGAACATATGGAAGTGGGACTGATCTTGTGCCATGTTCTTCACCTGCATAGTAGTAATGAGTATGACCATTTAAAACAGCATCAACCTTATAATCGCCATCAAGATTGGCAAGACTTTGATTGATTGCTTTAGTATCAGAATGACTTGAAACAATTACGATATCACAATTTTCTTCAGTTCTTAGGATTTTAGTATAATTTTTTATGGCTGTTAATTGATCAGTAAATTGATAATCAGCAACAATTGATGCGAGAATATCATTAGTTTGACTTTCACCTAATGTACCAATGATACCAATTCTTAACGGTCCTCTTTCAATAACCGTGTAAGGAGTTGCGAAATCAGCCAAATCGTTTTTTGATTTTTGATAAATATTTGCACTTAACAATGGAAAATTGGCTTCACCATTTTCGTCATCACCATCCATAAAACGTGTTATTCCCTCAATTCCCCAATCAAATTCATGATTACCAATTGTCATGGCATCAAATCCTATTTCATTCATTAAATCAACAACGATTTTTCCCTTTGTTAATGATGAAACTGCAGTTCCTTGAAACATATCCCCTGCTGATAAAATGACGACAGAATCGGGATATTTTTCTTTTTGTTTGATTAAAAAATCACCGATTTTTGACATCCCTGCTTCTTGTCCATCTTCGAAAATGGCCCCATGTAAGTCATTCAAACTATAAATTATAATTTTATTATTAAAATCTTCATTCGGAGTATTTATACACCCTCCAATTGAAAATCCGATAATAATCAATAAAATTAAATATATTATCTTTTTCATTGTCGGTCCTTTCTGCTATCAAATTTCTTTCTCTCATTGGTATCTAAGATTTTTTTTCTCAATCTGATATTTCGTGGTGTAATTTCCACTAATTCATCTTCATTAATATATTCTAAACATATCTCTAAACTCATTTGACGAGGTCGTTTTAAAACGATAGTAGCATCCTTATTAGAGCTACGCATATTACTCATTTGTTTAGCTTTTACTACATTTACTGCCAAATCTTCTTCCTTATTACATTCACCGACAATTTGACCTTCATAAACTTGCTCATTCGGTTCAATAAACAATACTCCGCGGTCTTCAATTTGACCAATTCCATATGCAGTTGTTTTACCGGTTTCTGAAGCCACTAAAACTCCAAGTTTTCGTGAACCAGCCAAGATTGATTCCATTTTCCGATATTCTAAAAAGATATGAGATAAGGTTCCATAACCTTTTGTAGCAGTTAAAAAATCAGTTGAAACTCCAATTAATCCCCGTGAAGGTATTGAATAAATCAGTCTTGTCTGATTAATATTACTATCCATATTTTCTAAGATCCCACCACGTTTACCCATCAGTTCAATTACAGCCCCGACAGTTTCATTCGGCAAATCAATTACTGTATATTCATATGGTTCACACATAACACCATCGATTTCTTTAATAATTGGTTTCGGCTTAGCAACTTGGAATTCATAGCCTTCACGACGCATATTCTCTATTAAAATACCAAGATGAAGTTCGCCACGCCCAGAAACAACCCATTCTTCACCGCTGCCAATTCTTTTGACCCGCAAACTCACGTCCTTTTGAACTTCACGATATAAACGGTCATCAATTTTTGTTGAAGTGACAAATTTCCCTTCTAATCCCGAAAACGGTGAGTTATTAGTGCTAAAGTTCATTTCAACGGTCGGCTCACTTATTTTAATCGGAGGAAGTGCTTCTTCAACTCCAATTGTACAAACAGTTTCACCAACATTGATATCTGGCAACCCCGCTATCGCAACGATATCGCCGGCATAAGCTTCTTCTATTTCCATTTTATGAAGCCCTAAGTAACCATATAATTTTTGAATACGAAACTGTTTAACTGTTCCGTCATTTCTAATACATGCAACCATTTCATTTTGGCGGATAACTCCACGGGCAATTCTTCCGATTGCCATTCGGCCCACATATTCATTATAATCAAGTAGTGTCCCTTGAAATTGCAAACCACCTTCGATTGCAACATTAGGAGAAGGAATTTCTGAGACAATTAAATCTAGTAACGGTTCCATTGTTTCTTTTTGGGTCGTAACATCACTTGAAAGGCTTGAAGTCCCATGAGTTGCACTACAAAAAGCAACTTTAAAGTCCAATTGCTCATCCGATGCACCAAGTTCAATAAATAGATCCAAAACCTGATCAACAGCCACATCGGGACGCGCAGAATCGCGGTCAACCTTGTTAATGACAACAATTGGTTTTAAATCTGATTCCAAAGCCTTCTTTAACACAAATCTAGTTTGCGGCATTGTTCCTTCTGAAGCATCAACAACTAATAAAACACCATCAACCATTTTCATAATCCGTTCAACTTCTCCGGAAAAGTCAGCATGTCCTGGTGTATCGAGAATATTAATTTTATAATCACGATATTTAATTGCTGTGTTTTTTGATAAGATTGTAATTCCTCGTTCACGTTCCAAATCGTTACTGTCCATTGCCCGTTCTTCGATTTTTTCACGAGAAGCAAGGGTTTCAGATTTTTTTAATAATTGGTCAACTAAGGTTGTTTTCCCGTGGTCGACATGGGCTATTATGGCAATGTTTCTAATCTTCATATATTTTTCCTAACTAAATATTAATTCCTTCATTTTTAAATTTCGATAAAATTCTTTTTCATGTGATACTAGCAAAACAGTACCTGGGTAAACTGATAATGCTTTAAATAAGCTTTCCTTAGCTGTCTTATCCAAGTGATTTGTTGGCTCATCTAAAATCAACAAGTTTGATGTTTCCAAACTCAATTTTGCAAACCGAACTTTAGTCAGTTCGCCACCGGATAACTTACTCATTTGTTTAATAGCTAATTCACCACTAATACCGTAGCGTCCTAGCAAGTCTCGAACCAGCTTGTCCTCCATTAACGGATAGTCATCCTTAATATACTCAACAGCTGTTTGGTTTAAACTCAATAATTCTTGTGAATAATAAACAACCTTATTCATCTTGCTAAGATGACAATTGCCGCTTATTGAAGGGATTATTCCTAAAACTGTTTTTAAAAAGGTCGTTTTACCAACACCGTTTTTACCAACAATGACAACCTTTTCTCCAAATTTTACCTTCAAATTAATCGGTGGAAGGATAGCTTTATTATATCCAATTTCCAACTTTTTCACAACTAAACTTTCAGTATTGAAACTACTAGTAAAGGGAAAATCAAATTTGATTTTCTTTTGTGATGTTGGCTTCTCCATTACATCCAATTTTTCCAACAATTTTCGCCGGCTTTGGGCTCGTTTTGTTGTTGAAGCACGAACAATGTTTTTATCAATGAATTCTTGAGTTTTTTTAATATACTTTTGTTGGGATTCATATTCAGATTTATATAATGCATCTCTCATTTCTTTTTGTGATAAGTACGCATCATAATTTCCCTTATAAGTGTTAATCCGTTTATTCTCAAGCTCACAAATCGTATTACAGATACTATTTAAAAAACTAGTATTATGAGAAATCACAATAAAGGCTTTTTTATATGAAACCAAATATTTAGCTAACCAGTCAACATGGACGGCATCTAAGAAGTTAGTTGGTTCATCAAGCAACAGAACATCTTTTTCTTCAAGTAGCATTTTTGCTAAAAATACCTTAACTCTTTGTCCGCTAGAAAGATTTTCAAGTAACCAATCTTCATTATAATCGATTCCTAAACCGTTTAGTACATTTGAGATTTTCGATTTGATTAAATAAAAACCTTGTTCTTCCAAATAATTTTGAAGATAGTCTGCACTTTTTAAGATCTTATCATATTTTTCAACTTCTGCTGTAATTAAACTTTCATAAAGTTGATTCATTTGTTTTTCTTTCTCAAATAAATCTTGATAGACCTGATATAAGTATTGTTTTATGGAATAGGAGTCATATACTTTTAGATGTTGGTCCAAATAACTAAAAGATATGCCATCAACCCATTTAACGCTGCCTTCATCGGGATCAATACGTCTTGCTATTAGATTCAACAATGTCGTTTTTCCAACTCCATTAGCTCCTATTAATCCCATATGGTCATTAATAAATAGTCTCATATCGAGACTATTGAATAATTGTTTTTCACCATAACTGAATTTAAGATTTGTAATGTCTAAAATACTCATAATAAGTCCCTCTTATATCTTACATATTTTATCATAAAATGATGAAAAACACAACCCAAGATTTTTTATATTTCTTAAAAAAAAAGATTATTAAGAGGGTAAAATTTATTTAGATACTTTTAAAAAAAGAGATTACATTATTGTAAACTCTTGATTACTTTAAAAATATTTTATGATTTATTACTTGAATCATGATGAATAGCATCAATGATTACAACTAGACTTAAAGCCATTATTTCATCAACATCATTCATAATTGTTAGTTCATAACTGTCTCGAAAGAAATTGAAGTTTTTACTCACAGTACAAATCGTTTTGCCATTTTTTGAAACTTCAAAATTCCAATTAAAGAAACTTCCATTAATTTCAAAATCACCATATTTTGAATTTATATGATATTTTGAATAGAAAAAGGTAAATTTCTTAGTTACGGTTGCAGCTAACTCATTGTTGATATATAAATCAAACTGAGGCATAAATCTCATTAGTTTTTGTTCAATACGAGCAACTAATTGCTCTTTATGATTGTAAATTTCATACTTTCTCCCCAAAGTAAAGAGTAAGCGACGTACATTATATGCAACTTGTTTATTCTCATCATAGATTGCATATTTATCTCCAATTGTAAACATTTTTTGATTAATGTAGAGTTTTTTCATTTTTTTATCCTTTCAAATCAATTGTATATGTTTCAAATTCAACTCCTGTAAAAGGGTGTACAATTTTTACAACTTCATGGTTGATGTTTGTATATTTCATAATGATTTTTTTGGTATTAAAGTCAACGGTCGTCGCTAAACCTATCAATTTTCGTCCATAGAGATTTTCATCATATTTCAAGTCTTGAGAATCACTTCTCCTTGACACAATAAATGTATCAAAATTGCTATTTAAACGTATACCTTGAATAGACTTTGAACTAGAATATTTCTCATGAAAATATAACGGTTCATCAGGAGTCAGATCAGTAGTAATTTGCAAGAGTTGGTGCTGATGTCCACTAATCATAATATCTAAATCTATTTGGTTTAATAACTCAGTCCAAGAAGCTTTTACTTCAGGCAAAAAATTTCCACGAACAAAATTAACTGGCATATGACTAATAGCTATTTTATATTTGATATTATTACCTTTATATTCTTCTTTTAAAATAATTTCTTGAAGAAATTTTGTTTGTTCCTCACGATACAAATCAAACTTCGCGGTATCATAGAATTCCCACCAGTCATCATCATGATCTTCACCTAAATCTAAAACAATTCCAAACACTCCGTTTAAGTTAAATGTGAAATAGAACTTCTCATTAACACTGCCAACATAACGATGCAAATCATTGGCTACTTCACTTTTAACCTCATGATTTCCTCGAGCATAAACAACCGGATGTTTTCCTTTCGTGATTTCATATGCAATCTCATTGATAATTTCAATATCAGAATGACGTTCCAAATGACTTGAAATATCTCCCAATAAAACCAAAAAATCCAATTCATCACCGAAATAATTTCCAGTTTTTTTACCAGCATACGAGTATTCGTGGGTATCACTTAAAGCATAATAATTTAATCCGTCACTCAAATCAACCGGTTTAAACTCCAAATTTTTCGTAATTGTTCTTCCTTTAACACCAGAATATGGTCCCCGGTAAATCATTGTGGTTGAAGATATTTCATAAGCTTTTGCTTGATCTAAAACATCCATTGGAACTGCAACTTTATGAACTCTAGTTTGACTTCTCATACTACCTGCGTATAAATCATAATAGTAATTATCACCAACTTTAACTGCAGAAACCGAATTCGCGCGAGTCGTCCAAACGATTTGGTATTCATCATTAACCGCATAAACGACTGGCATATTAGTAATCAAATTAATCCTTAAGCCAATTGCTTGAGTTATTATAAATGTCGCAATCAGGACAAATAATGAAACTTTAAGAATTCTATTATTCACAAAACGACTTTTGGGATAATAAAAAATCATGAAAAATATGAATGATAGAATAAAAAGATAAAGTAAACCCTCTTCAAATCCACGCAAAATATATCTTAATGAACCTATTCCTAAATAGAACATATAAAACAATACAAACGTAAAAACAATGTTTATACCGCCAACTCCGTATGTTGAAATTATTTTGAATTTTGATTTTCTAAAAAATATCAGTAAAAAGCCCATTAAAGCAAGTATAATAAGAATAAAAAACAGCAACAAGGCTAGCCATGAAACACCAATCATTCCTTCAATTCCTGACCATATGCTTCGCATGGATAGATAAAAAATAAAGTTAAAAAACCCGATAAAAGATATTGCAACTGACTTCTTCATAAAAAATCTCCTTAATTTAAGTATATTATACCATAGTAAATAGCCTTAAGTGAACAAAAAAAATCTACTTGAATAAGTAGATTTTAATAAATAATTATTAACATAACAACTAAAGCGACAATAATAGTTGGAATGGCGATTTTAAATCCATATCCTAAAAAGCTGTTAAATGTGAGGTTGATGTTTGCTTTCTTGATAATTCTTAACCACATAATTCCTGCTAAAGCTCCGATTGGAGTAAAATAAGCGCCAATGTTTGAGCCAATAACCGAAGCATATAAGGCCGGAATTAATGAAGGTTGACTGATTGATTTTAAAATATCCGAATATAGAATCGTCATCGGAATATTATTTATGATATTCGCGGTAAAAAATGATGAAAAACCATAGATAAAAACTGGATTAAATTGATTTAAAAATAACGATATCGACGAGGTAATGTGATATTTATTTAAAACCAAGACAAAGACGAACATCGATAGAACAAAAGGAATTAAGCTCCAAGGTGTTCTTTTAAGTGTTTTAAGTAAACATGATGGGTGAGTATGATTTATAAAATCATTTAATATAAGAATAATTAAAACACTTATACTAAAGGTCAAACAAATATACCACATCTCCAACTTGAGATAACTTGAGATAGCGAGTAAAATAATGCATATAATCAAATGACTTAAGGTAATAAAAATCATTTTTTTATTTTCGATCACGAATAAATAATCATCCACTATTTCAATTTTTTTGCTAAGTTCCTTCTTAAATATTAATAATAACAAACATAAAGCAAATAAAGCTGAAATAACCGTTGGAAAGAACATCATTTGAAAATAAGCACCAAAACTAATTTGATATGATGAAGCCAAATAGATATTAGTCGGATTACCAATGACTAATAACATGCTCCATGTATTAGCAGCAACAAACTCACTGATTAAATAAGGAATAGGATTAATTTTTGCATTCTTTGTGAAATAACATATAAAAGGGGTAAATGTTAAAATAATAATATCATTGGATGTAAAAATCGTCAAAATCGAAATTGTAATATACATATATAAAAAGATATGTAATTGACTACCCTTTGCTTTCTTTAAAGCCATGATTGCTAACCTTTTAAAAAACCCCAATTCATCAAGAACAATTGATATAATTGTCATTGATATAAAAATAATCAAGATTTTAAACGGATTAATCAAACTACTCTCAGTAAGTTTAAAGATTATTTCTTGAATAGAAATATAATTAAAACTAATTAAAAGAATTACTCCGATAAATGCTACTATCCAAAATGATTCAAAACTTTTTTTCCTAATTATAATTTCCGGTTTAAAAATTACTGTAATAATAATTGCGAAAACAGTTAAAAAAGATATAAATATTACTCCAAACAAGATATCACCGAAGCAATATTATATACCTTTTTTATTTATTTGCAACTAGTTTTTCCAGATTATTTTTTTCATTTTTTTCATTTTCTTTTATGGGAGTTTTTTCCCAGATGCTGAATATATTTCATACCATTCTTGTCTTGTTAATTCAAAGGAAGTAGCTTTTACTAACTCTTCTAAATGAATTAATGATGTTGTTCCAACAATCGCTTGGATTGAAGAAGGGTGCCGTAATATCCAATTAATAGCCACTGCAGAAGGGCTAACAAAATATTTTTCACCTAAATATGAAAGCTTTTCATTTAATTTCACGTAATTTGGATGATCGAGGAAAGACCCCTCTTCCCAAGAAGCCATTAAAGCAGACCATGCTTGCACTGTAATGGAATTTAGTCTTGAATAATCCAAGATACTTTCATCACGATTGATTGAATAACTATTATTCATATTTACATTAAAACTAGAATCGATCATATGAGAATGAACAACACTTAATTGCATTTGATTAAAAATAATTTTGTGATCAATATTCCTTTGAAGCAATTCTATCTGCATTGAATTCATATTTGAAACGCCGAAGTAGCGAACCTTTCCTTCATTATAAAGGATCGAAAACGCTTCATTAATTTCCTCTAAATCCATCAAGGCATCAGGGCGATGAATCAAAAGTACATCAAGGTATTCGGTATTAAGCCGTTTTAGAGATGCTTCTACTGATGATAAAATATGTTCCTTTGAACTATCATAAAAACCATTTCTAATCCCGCATTTTGATTGAATGATGATTTTTTCTCTTAAGGATGGATTTCTTCGTAAAACCTCACCAAATAATTCCTCACATTTACCAGCCCCATATATATCAGCATGATCAAAATAATTAATTCCAAGATCAAGTGCTTTGATAATTAACCGTTCAACCTCTATAGATGATAATTTTGAGAAACGCATGCATCCGAGAATAATCCGAGATGCTTTTAAATTTTCAATAGTTATATATTTCATAAATTAACCTCCGAACTTATTAATTATAACACAAATAATTAGCTTTTAGAAAATTTATATCATCATTAATGAATTGGAACCACGACTCCGTTATATGTACTTGTAATAAATGAAGAAATATGTGGTTGGCTTAATGCTTCAATTAATAGTAAAACGGCTTCACTATTTTCATTTCCGGCCTTTACAACAATAATATTAGAATATAATAAGGCACTCTCAGAATCCTTAGCTTCACAAGCTAAAAGTTTAGTACTCGGAATATTGGCTTCTAATGCGTAATTACCATTAATAACAGCAAAATCAACATCACTTAATTGAGCAGGGATGACTGCAGCTTCAAGTTCAATAATTTCCACATTATATTGATTTTCAGTAATGTCCGTTTTAGAAACATTTGTACCTTTTGCTGGGTTAAGTTTGATAATACCTTGTGCTTGAAGTAATAATAATCCTCTTGCACCATTAGAGTTATCATTTGCAATTGCAATTTTTGCATTTTGCAAGTTATCTAAACTGCTTCTTTTTCCTTGATATAATCCCAATGGTTCAAAATGAACTTGATATACAGAAACCAAAGTTGTCTTTTTATTTTGATTAAAATCAGTTAGATACGGCTGATGTTGAAAATAATTGGCATCAACCTCTCCGCTTTGAGTAACTTCATTCGGAATAACATAATCTCCAAACACTCTTATAACCAACTTAAAACCCTTAGATTCAATA
>OBJA01000086.1_pt1 | contig 91011 bp, 81 predicted proteins | sample 1519751 | NCBI WGS metagenome assembly OBJA01 (sample SAMEA3881238, study PRJEB22517) | soil metagenome | biome: lake sediment; feature: soda lake sediment; material: sediment, water from around vicinity | place: India | collected 2013-12-23 | depth 3 m | reverse complement strand
CTGGATCTTGTTCATCTGAACTTTGTTCTTTTGGATCTTCTTCAGGAGCTTCTTCTTTTGTATCTTTAAGTTCATCAATTAATTGATTGTTTTGTGGATCTAAATCCATATTTTTTTCAACACAGCCAACAAACAAGAAAACAAATAGTAATAAAAAAAACAAGATACCAAATGTCTTAAAATAATTTCGCATAATTAACACCTTCTTTTTCAATTAATATACGGTTTAATTTGGTATTTTATTGGAAAAAAATAAAATTTATTTTTTTGATATTGTTAATAAATGGGTTGATAAACCTAAAATGGACTCTTCTTTCTCGCACATCCTTACAACTTTCATAATATTTTCACGACGAGTTTGATTAGCCCATACCTCATCTAAATTAGGAACTAACCATGCCGGACCTATAACTCCTCTAACGTCAGTTTCAAGAAACCCTGATGTTTCGATTTCTTCTTTTAATTCATTTGGAAGATGAAAATATGAACGCCCCATATCTCATGAGCAAGCATTTCAAAAAATTCTGGTTCATCCAGTAAATAATGTTGTGATGAATATGTTGTTGTGGCCCATAACGTTGTTGCATATCTTGTGATCGCAGCTGAAAATAACAGACCGTTTTTTTTCAATAACCGATAACACTCTTTTAAAGCTAATAAGCGTTCTTCATATTATGTTATATGATAAAGAGGCCCAAAAAATAAAATTGCATCCGCACTTTCAGAGGGCATATTAATACCTCTTGCATCTGCTACTTCCATCTTCTTTAAATTTATTTGTAAAACACTTGATAGTTCTTGTGCCATTTCAATATTTTTTTCAGATATATCAAATAAAAATACTTCATATCCTAATGAAGAAAGCCAGAATGAATATTCGCCATATCCGCCACCAATATCATAGATAATAGCAGGTGCTTTGGGCAAAGTTTCTAAAAGAATCTCTTTTGTTCGCTCAAATTCAATCAATCCAAGACCACTTTTCAAACGATCTTTTTCAATTCCTAAATTATAGCCAAGCAAAACATCGGGATCAATTGTTTTCATTCTTATCTCCTTAAATAAAAAAAATTAATGACCCGTACGGGATTCGAACCCGCGAATGTAGCCTTGAGAGGGCTATGAGTTAAACCGTTTCTCCAACGGGCCATTTGATATATCATTATTATATAATTTATCAATTCCATTATCAAGTGGGTATAAAAAAAAAGTTGCTTTTCACAACTTATTTAAAATGGCGCGCCCAACAAGACTTGAACTCGTAACCCTCTGGTTCGAAGCCAGATACTCTATCCAGTTGAGCTATGGACGCGTTTTTTACCTATAATATTATACTACAAATTAACAAAAATATCAAGTTAAATCTTTAATATTTAAAATAAAAATCTTTATGATACTATTATCTAAAGATATTTCATTTTAGTCAAGTCCATTTAATAATTTTACATTATAATAAATTATCTTATCTAAATACATCATTAGTACAGGGCCATAAAAAAAGGGCAAACGCCCTTTTTATTCATAAGTTAATTTATTTACAACTTCACGACTTAATTTCTTTATAACAGCAACAATTAATTTTACTGTATTATCATAGTCGTCTTTATGTAGAATCGAAGTATGAGAATGAATATAACGAGTAGCAATACATAAAGACATTGCTGGAACTCCACTATGAACTAAGTGAATAGCTCCGGCATCAGTTCCACCTCGTTTTAAATAATCAAGTTGAAAGGGAATATTTTCTTCTTTTGCAACTTCTAAAACGACTTCTCTTAATCCGACATGACCGATAACACTGCTATCATAAATTAAGATTGCAGGTCCGTCTCCCATTTTTACAGACATGTCAGTCCCTGGTGTATCTTTTGCAATTCCAACATCCAAGGCAAAACATATATCAGGATTAATCATTTGGCCAGAAGTTTTAGCTCCTCTTAAACCAACTTCTTCTTGAACAGTTCCAACACCATAAACAACATTAGGATGTTCTTCACCTTTTAGTTGCTTTAAAACTTCAATGATAATAGCACAACCAATACGATCATCCCACGCTTTTCCTAACAAATATTTTGGATTTGCAAGTGGTTCAAAACTAATTGAAGGAGTGATCATATCACCAATTTGAATACCTAAGTCTTCAACTTCAGCTTTATTTTTAACACCTAAATCGATAAACATGTCATCAATATTAGCAGGATTCTTTAAATCATCCGGACTTAAAATGTGAGGTGGTTTTGATCCCATAACACCAGTAAAAGTTTCACCTTTTCTGGTAGTTACTTTAAAGACATGGGCAAGCATTACTTGGCTCCACCAGCCACCAATTGTTTGGAACTTTAAAAATCCTTCATCTGTGATTTTTGTAACAATCATTCCGATTTCATCCATATGGCCAGCTAACATAATTTTTGGTCCGTCAGCTAAACCAACCTTTTTCGCAACTATTGAACCTAAACCATCATAACTAATATCATCTTTTGATACAACGTCAAGAAAATGCTTTTCCATATATTTTTTAACTTGCTTTTCGTGACCACCGATTCCATTAATTTCTGTTAATTCTTTTAATAATTTTAAATCATCTTTCATTATGATACCACCTCATCTTGTTTTTCATCTTGTTCTCTATTTGGAAGAATCACATCTTCTTTTTCAGGAAGTGGATCTTCAATCACTTCTTCTTTTTCCTTAATTTTTACCTTTTTAATTTGTTCTTTAGCTAACATTTCATAACGGTTATTTTTATAGTGTTTATAACCACTAAATGAAATAAATAACGCACTGATAATTGCTAAAACAAGGAGAATAATAGCTAGAGTTTTTTCTTCAAAGTTTCCTTTTGCTAAAATAATCGTACCAATTGTAAAAGCACCAACATGTGCAAAGAACTTCCAATAATCAGATGGTTCCTTACGAACTGATGTTGCAAAGAAATGGACTAAAGCTCTTAAGTATAAAACTCCTCCGACTAAATATCCGAATAAGTTTCCAAGTTCGGATTCATCGCCCTTTCTTCCTTCAATAAGCAGCACGACACCGACGATTACCGTTAACGCTATTTCAATAATATATATTATTTTTAAAAGCTTATCTGGTGTTGTTTTCAACAAAGGAATGATTCTAAATATTCCAAAGATGATAAACGTTAAGCCCAATATAACTAATAATATTCCCGGCATTGCTAATGCCATAATTCCAAAGGCAAGAATTACCGCCGCTCCAAAGAATTCAAAAACCCATAAATACTTTTTAAATAAATTTTTCATAAAAAAGACCTCCTACATCTTTTCTTTTATTCCAACTCCGATTAAATTTAAGCCATCTTTCAAAACAATTTGCACCGCTTTTAAGACCGTTAATTTTTCATATACTTCTTCTTTATCTTCAGTTAAGATTTTCTCATCGTTATAATAACTATGCAATGATGATGCTAAAGATAACAGATATTGTGATATTTTATGAGGCAAGCGTTTGATCGCAGCTTCCTCAATTACTAACGGATACTGTATTAAATTAAAGATAATTTTTGAAATTTTATTAACATCAAGTTTTTTAAATTCAGTAACTTCTTTAAAGTTTTCATCCTCAAAAACACGAAACAAACTGCAAATCCTCGCATAAGCATATTGCACATAATACACAGGATTTTCATTACTGTTTTTTACGGCTAGATCCAAATCCAAATCCATATGTGTACTTAAAGATTTGGATACATACATAAATCGTAAAGCATCGGTTCCGACTTCATCAATCAGATCACGAAGCGTTATTGCTTTTCCACTCCGTTTACTCATCTTAACCTCTTCACCATTTTGAAGAGCACGAACCATTTGTAAGATCTCAATATCAATCATATTTGGGTCGCCGCCAATAAATGCAATTGCAGCCTTAAGACGATTGATATAACCATGGTGGTCTGCGCCTAAAACATCAATTAAATGATTAAAACCACGGGACAATTTATTAGCATGATAAGCGATATCAGGAGCTAAATAAGTTAGTGTATTATCGCTTTTGATAATTACCCGGTCTTTTTCATCACCATAAAGGGTCGTTTTTAACCAAACAGCACCATCTTGTTCATAAGTAAAACCATTGTTAATCAAATAATCTATTGTTTTTTGAACATCACCATTATCATATAGTGTTTGTTCACTAAACCATGTGTCAAACTCGACATTAAAGTCTTTTAAATCTTTCTTTAACCCTTGAAGTAAATATTCAAGGCCATATTTTCTAAGGTCATTTTGCCAAGGGTGAGAAAGATAATAATCATCTTTTAAATCTTTAATTTCCTTCGCAATTTCAATAATCTCTTTTCCATGATATGAATCTTCACCTAAAGAAAATGGTAGTCCAAATAATTCTTTATAACGCTCATAAATGGAATTTGTGAGGTTATTAATTTGATTTCCAGCATCATTTACATAATGTTCTTTACTAACAAAATAACCAGCTTTTCGCATAATCCTTGCTAATGAATCTCCATAAGCAGCTCCACGACCATGACCAATATGTAAATATCCAGTCGGGTTAGCACTAACAAACTCCAAGTTAATCTTCATGCTTTGACCGATATTTAATGAACCGTATTGTTCTTGTTCATTTAAAATTTGAAATACAATCTTGATTAATTGTGATTGATCCAAATATAAATTAATAAAGCCTCCACCGGCAACATCAATTTTAGAAAGATTAAGGGTTTTCGGATTAATTCTTGATACGATATCTTGAGCAATCATTACGGGGTTTTTCCGTAAGCTTTTCGAAAGCCTCATTGCAATATTTGTAGAAAAGTCACCAAAGGTTGGATCTTTTGGAGTTTCAAAGAATATTTCAAATTCTTCTAAGACACCTAACTCTTTAATAATTTGATTTATTTTGCTTTTTATATTATTTAATATGTTGTTAATCACATCAATCACCTTCTTTTATCATGCTACTAATTTACCTAACAAAGATAAATACCATTATTTATGATTAAATACTTTTAATAATTATATCATAGAAGTTACTATTTGTTAAGAAAAACCATTTAAAAGTTGTTAAAAACTAACAATTCTATTATTTGCAAATATATTGAAAAATACATATAACTTTATTTTTACATAAGCATAAAATAAAAATTATCCAAAAAATTTATCTAAAAAATTAATAATTAAATTATGAGATTAATTATTTAAATTGTGATATAATAACAAAGGTGCATTGGATAATAAAAATATCAAAAAATAACAAAATAATAATTATCATGGAGGCAAATATGCAAAAAATTCTTGGACTGATATTAGAATTGAACCCTGCCCATAACGGACATCAATACTTTATCAATGAAGCCAAGCGACTTGTCAATCCTGATGTTACGATAGCCATCCTCTCATCGTCATTTACAATGAGAGGCGATGTATCTGTAATCGATAAATTCACCAAAACGAAACTGGCTTTAGAAATGGGAGTTGATATTGTTTTAGAACTTCCCTTTTTATGTGCAATTAACAGTGCTGACTTATTTGCCTATAATGCGGTCAAAAATCTAACTGATATGCAAATTACTGATTTGTGTTTTGGAGTTGAACTTGATGATATCACAAAATTAATAGCAATGAAAGATATCATTAATAGCGATAGTTACCAAGATAAAGTAAGAAACTACCTTGCCCATGGTTCTTCATATTCATCGAGTTCATTTAAAGCTTTAATTGACTTAGCGGATAATCAAGAATTAATCGATAATTTCACATTACCAAATAATACTTTAGGGCTTCAATACCTACGATCATTAGAAGACTTAAACAAAAAAGTAAAAATAACTTTAGTAAAACGAATCAGTAATAATTATTATGACCAAAACACAACTGGACCGATCTCAAGCGCAACCGCAATTAGACAAATACTAAGAATGGATCAACCACCAAATGAATACATCCCTTCTTTTCAAACCAAAATCAATTTTATCGATGAACAAAAAGCTTGTGAAAACTTGTTCTTCGCGCTAAAATATATCTTTACAACTACAAATCTAGAAAAGATACAATCTGTTTTTGGAGTTAGTGAAGGGATCGAAAACAGAATCGCTAATATGCTCGATGAGATTGACAATTATCATGAATTAATTAAAACTATCCAAACTAAAAGATATCCACAAAATAAAATTAAACGCTTATTATTACATATAATAATGAATACAAATAAAAAGTATGAAGACCAAGTCCACAGTTATTTGCGTGTTTTGGGAATTAATACAACTGGTAAAGAGTATCTAAATACCTTACCAAAAAATATTAAAAAACAAATAATTACAACCTTTAAAAATCAGTTTGATAATGAGATTGTTCAAAATGAATTTCAAGCAACCAAATTATATGGTTTAATTACTAATCAACCAAAAATTTATCTTGAAGAATTTAAAATACCAATTATAGGAGGTTCAAATGAACACTAAAGATATTCGCGAACGAATTGAATTACTAGTCGATGAAGGAACTGGTAAAACCCTTAAGGAATCGAATGCTATTAAGCATATCGGTATTGATCCTGATAAAAACTTAGTAGTTTTAATTATTGCAATCAGTAAAACCGGTGGTGAAGAAGAAAAGAAAATCCGCCGTCAAGTAGCACAAATAATAAAGGTCGAATTAAAATATGATGGATTAAAGCTACAAATTGAAGAAAAACGAAAAATTGAGAGTATTACTAATCGAAAAGTAAAATTCTATATCATTGCATCTGGAAAAGGTGGAGTCGGAAAATCAACCGTTGCCGCTAACATTGCTTATGCTTTAACAAGACAAAATAAAAAAGTTGCTTTAATCGATGCTGATATTTATGGCTCTAGCATTCCAAAAATTTTGGAGATGGAACATCAATATCCAAAAGCAAATGAAGAAGGCAAAATCATTCCTTTAAATAAATTTGGAATCGAACTTATCTCAACTGAGTTTTTTGCGGAAGTCGGAAAACCGATTATATGGCGAGGGGCAATGTTGAATCAAATGATCAATAATTTCTTTTATGAAGTTAAATGGAGTAAAGATATCGATATCATGATTATTGATGCACCTCCTGGAACTGGTGATGTTGCACTAGACTTAAGAACTATCATTCCTGATGCTGAGGTCATAATTGTTACGACTCCACATCTAGCTGCAAGCCATGTTGCAATTAAAGCTGGTTTTGCAGCTAAACAAATGAAACATAATATCCTCGGTGTTATTGAAAATATGTCTTATTATCTAAACCCTGTTAACAAGGAAAAAGACTTTATTTTTGGTCAGGGTGGAGGCGAAGAAGTTGCCAATAAATTAGATTGTGAACTTATTACCCAAATTCCTATTAACCAACCTCTTCATCATCTATCACTATATGAAGCAAACGAAGAAATAGGACAAATTTATGATATGATTGCAACTTTACTATCAGTAAGATAAAAAGGGCTTTTAAGCCCTTTTTATTTTACTCATGATTATGGTGACAACAACATTCATGCTCTTCATCTTCGCATTCTTCGTCGCATTCGCACTCTTCGTCGCATTCGCACTCTTCGTCACTGCCGTATTCTTCATCAAATTGTTGTAACACTTTCTCAATCATATCCCACTCTTCCTCAGTTTCGATTGCTTGAAGTTCGCCTTCACCATTTTCGCTAGGAACATATGATGCAGCCATTACTTCAATATCATCTTCTTCTGAACCAACAGGATAGAATAACACATAATTTTTCTTAAATTCGTCAGATTCAAATGTAAATAAGATTTCACATAAAATTTCATTGCCATTTTCATCAATAAAAGTTAAGCGGTTTTCATTTTCCATAAACATAATACTCCTTTCTACGATTTTCTATGACCATCTAAATAGCTTTGGAGGATAATTGTCGCTGCTAATTTGTCAACATTAAGTTTACGTTTTTTACGACTCATATCAGCTTTTATCATAACATTTTCTGCTATTCTTGAAGTCAATCTTTCATCAACTAAAAAAACCTCTAAAGCTAATTTTTCTTCTAACATCTTTTTAAATGTCAAACAAAACTCGGCTTGGATGCCGATATCTCCATTCATATGTTTTGGTAATCCCAAAACAATTTTTTTTACATCATACTCTTTCACCACTTTAACAGTGTGTTCAAGAGCGCTGTCTAAATCACCTTCTTGAAAATAGAAAGTACCAATTGGATTGGCAATAATTTCAAGATAATCACTTATTGCCATTCCTAACGTTTTTGAACCTAAATCCAAACCTAAGATTTTCATATTTTATTCTCAATCATTTCTTTGATTTCAGTTAATACTGCATCAAGTTTGCTTTGATCTTTACCACCAGCTTGCGCAAAATCACTTCTGCCGCCACCGTTACCATTTGTGCTAATTGCTGCTTGTTTAACCAAATTACCAGCATGCAAACTGTTAATCTTATTCTTACAAACAAAAATAATTTTATCCTGGATAATATTAGCAGCAAACACAATAGATGACAACAACTTATCACTTAAGCGGTCTAATAAGTCCTTCAAGACATCGACTTCTAAATCATAAGTCTTAAATATTAAAACATTATAACCATTAATTGTCAAGACATTTGTTAGATATTCATCAAGACCGATGACATTCTTTTCTTTTTTAATTTTTTGATATTTTTTGTCTAAGTCCTTAACTTGTTCACGTACATGATACAGTTCTTCACGACGGTTGATAATTAACTGATAACTGTCAAGAAAATCGCTTTGTTTCAATTCTTGATAATCTAAATTAATACCATCGGCTTTTGCATGTTTGATAATATCGTTAATTTTTTGATTCAAATCATTTATTTCGCTATTTATATTAGCAATTGATTGCATCAGTTCACTTTTTATATTGGATGATGTTGCAGCTTCAATTCGAAAGATTCCAGACCCTTTGCTTTCAAGCGATAAAATCGCAAACTTTTCAATTTCACTTGTATTTCTTACATGAGTTCCTCCGCACAATTCCTTAGAGAAATCCATATCAACAACGCGAACAACATCCCCATATTTTTCACCAAAAACAGCTTGAACTCCAAGTTTTTTCGCATCATCTAGGGCCATCTCAGAAATCTTAACCTGATTTCCACGTTTTATTTCCTGATTAACAATTTTCTCAACTTCTAAAATTTCGTCTGTTGTTAATAAATTATAATTATTGAAATCAAATCTTAATGATCGTTCAGAAACATATGAACCCTGTTGAATAACATGTTTACCAGCGACAATCCGTAATGCTTCATTCATCAGATGGGTAGCAGAATGATTCTTCATAACCTGATTTCGAAATGTTGAATCAACTACAAGTTTTACTTTATCACCGACATGTATTGTGTCATTTTTTAATTGTATCATGGAAGCATGTTGAAAGTTTGGCAATTTTGTCGTATTGGTTACTTTATGCTCTTCACCATTTAATTCGATATAACCAATATCTCCAATTTGACCACCAGATTCCGCATAAAACGGAGTAACACTAAAAACAGCCAAACAATTATCATATGCAAAATCAACACTATTTCCATTTTGAAACAATCCAATAACAGTTGAATCAATCTCTAAGGTATCATAACCGACAAAAATGCTATCCTCATGGAAGTTTAACATATCCTCATTTTGCATATTCATTGATTGATCATCGCTTCGTGAAGCTCTTGCTCTTGCCTTTTGTTTTTCAAGCTCTTCATTAAACCCATCAGTATCAACATTAAACCCATACTCTTCTGCAACCTCTAGTGTTAATTCCAACGGAAAACCAAAGGTATCATAAAGCATAAAACAGACATCTTTAGGAATGATTTTTTCATTAGCATGAATGATATAATCAATTAATCGTTTTTCACCAGATTCTAGGGTGAGCAAAAATTTTTCTTCTTCACGTTTAATTAAATTTGAAATCGGTTCAACTTTTTCCATTAAATATGAATAGTAATCATTCATATTTTCTGCAACAACTTTAACTAATCGATAAAGAAACGGTCTATTCATCCCTAATTTTTTTCCATATCTGACGGCACGTCGTAAAATTCTTCTTAAAACATATCCGCGCCCTTCATTTGATAATACGGCTCCATCAGCGACTGCAAAGACAACACTGCGAACATGATCAGCAATAACTTTGAATGCCATCTGATCAAGATACTTAACCCCAACGATTTCTTCAGTGGCCTTAATAATCGGCATAAACAAATCGGTATCATAGTTTGTTTCAACTTCTTGCATTACACAAGCCATTCGCTCTAAGCCCATTCCGGTATCAATGTTCTTGCTTGGAAGTTCCGGATATTCACTGCGGTCTAAACCAGCAATTGCATTATACTGACTAAAAACGATATTCCAAATTTCAATATAACGGTCATTTTCAAGATCTTCAGTTAATAATCTGATTCCATAATTGTTTGGATCATATTTTTCGCCTCGATCAAAAAAGATTTCAGTATCAGGTCCACATGGACCTTCGCCAATTTCCCAGAAATTATTCTCAAGTTTGATAATGTGATCAACCGGTACACCTAAACTAACCCATTTATTAACTGATTCAATATCAGTTGGATAAACGGTAAAGTACAAACGATTTAAATCAAAATTAAACCATTGTGGAGAAGTCAAAATTTCAAAACCGAATTCCAAAGCTTCTTCACGAAAATAATCACCGATTGAAAAATTTCCTAACATTTCAAAAAAAGTATGGTGACGAGCCGTTTTCCCAACATTTTCGATATCATTAGTTCTGATTGATTTTTGAGCATTGGCCATTCGGCGGTTATTTGGAATTTCACGACCATCAAAATATTTTTTTAATGGTGCAACTCCAGCATTAATCCAAAGCAATGTCGGATCATTAATTGGAACTAATGGTGCACTCGGAATAATTTCATGGCCTTTACTTTTAAAAAAATCTAACCACATTTGTCTTATTTCATAACTTTTTAACTTTTTCATATCTATCTTTTACTTCTTCCATTTTCTATTCTTTCTTTGTTTCTACATCAATTAAGACCGGCATAATAATCGGGCTTTTCTTTGTTTGCCGGTATATCTCTTTATTTATTGCTTCTTTTAATAAATTCTTTAAATCATTCCAATCAACATATCGCTTTGAAAAATACTTTTCGATTACCTCTTGTGAAAGATCAGTTAATGAATTAACAGTGTCTAAAGCAGTTGCTCCGGCAAAAAAACCTTTTAAGACGACTTTTGGGCCCGCAACGATCTTCTTTAATCTAGCATCAACACTTGTAACAACTAAAATTAAACCCTCACCAGCTAGTAATTCGCGATCCTTCAACACTACTTCATTGATATCACCAACTATTGAGCCATCAACTAAAACATCTCCGGTTGGAATTTTATCTGTTGCTTTAACTAAGTTTCCATTCTCAAAGGTAATGACATCGCCGTTATCCAACATCACTATATGATTATCAGCATATCCGGAATCTAACGCAATATTTCTTTGCATAAACTGATGACGGTATTCACCCGCAATTGGCACGATATATTTCGGTTTAAGCATATCATAAAGCATTCTTAGATCCTCGCTGTCAGCATGAGAACTAAGCAACATATCTTTTGGAATAATTGTGACTTTAGCATTAAGACGATGTAGTAACCCAATCGCTTTTGCGGCCATAATTTCGGTACCAATCGTTGGCTGAGAGATAATGACAATATGATCGTTTTCGGTAATATTGATTAAACGGTCAACACCACTTGCCATTCGTTGAAGTGTATAATATGGTTCATGACGAGAGCCGGTCACAATAACAGCCAAATCTTCATCATCATTAGTTATTTCATCAGATATATATTTTAAATTGACCAAATTGCCAGATGGAATTTTTAAATAATCATTGTTCATGGCAATATTAATGGTTTTTTGAACCTTTTTACCGATAATCGCAACTTTGCGGTTTTGTTGGACACAGATATTAATGATCTTTTGAATTCTTTGCAGCTCGTTAGAAAATGTTGAAAAAATAACTCTTTTTGAGTTTTGTAATATCTCAATCACATTATGAAAAAATGCATAATCATTAGAAACGCGGTTTATATTGGAAGTACCAACACTTTCTGATAATAAAGCGAGAACACCATCTTTCGCAACTTCTAAAATTTTTCCGTAATTTGTTTGATATTTAGGATCAGGATTACTTGTAAACGAAAAGTCAGTCGCATATACTAAGGCGCCATCTTCCGTTTTGATTGCAATTCCAACACTCTCCGGAATGGAATGATTTGTGGAATAAAAAACAACAGAAACATTTCCAAACTTCAAAACTTTCTCATCATTTATCCGATATAATCGATAATCACTAATATTCATATTTGCTTCACTAAGAGCTAATTCGACTAAGGCCATCGTAAATCTAGTTCCAAAAACCCCAACATTGATCTTTTTTAAAAGCTCTGGAATCGCTCCAATATGATCATCATGACCATGGGATAAAAAGATCCCTTGAACCCGATCTTTATTTTCAATTAAATATGACATATTGGGGATAACGGCATCAACACCAAACAAATCGAAACTTGGGTGTTTTAACCCAGCATCGAGAATCAGGATTTTGCCATCAACATCAATCATATACATATTTTTTCCGTGTTCGCCTAAACCGCCTAAAGCTCCAAATTTAATCTTACTCATATATTTCACCTTTTTGTATTATTATACCATTTTTGAAAATTATTTCAATAAAAATAAACTTAATGATTAATCACTAAACATTTAAAAAAATAAACTCCTTTATGAAATCAATAATCATCAAGGAGCTTGATTTTTTTTAAAAAGTAAGAACTAGCGAGGATCAAAACTAGAACAAAAAGTCTCATTTGAATGATGTGCTCTAGTTCCGTCAATTTTAATTTCCTCAGCATGACATAATAGATTGCGATTAAAACGACAGTTTGTGGCTTCACAATTGACACTCATATGTTCATTGATATGTCCTAAACTAGCCATTTCAATTTGATAGATATCATTTTTACTTTCTCGTTCTTTTTTGTGAAAACTTCCACAATGAGTTTCTTCTTCAATACGGGCTTGGTCTCCTTGTACAACTATACTTATTCTAGTACAGTGTTTGTCTTCATAAAACACACATGGTTTTACTCCACATTTTAATAATGGCATAATTTTTTAATCTCCTTTTTTTATTTATTTTTATATGGATATCTTATTAATACTTTTAATAATCGTCTTAAATTCAAAGGAATTAGCGGATACAAATAAGGTTTATTAAAACTTTTAAGTCGTGATAGCATAATTAGCCAAACCAAGACGCCAACAATAAAACCAATATAATTAAAGGCCAAAATCAAGACGATAAAGAGTAACTTTGATATTTTGTTGGCAAGAGAGAGTTCATAACTCGGAGTGACATAATTTCCGATGGCACTTAAGGCGACTAGTAAAACGGTCTGAATGGAAAATAAGCCTACTGCAACAGCAATATCTCCAAGTAAGACTCCGGCAATTAACCCTAAAGCAATCGATAAAGCTGATGGAGTATGAATTGATGCCATCCGTAAAAATTCAACCCCCACTTCCGCAATAATAACCTGAATAAAGATATTCATCTTTACTTCATCACTCGGAACCATGATCGCAAATATTCCTGCTAATGTATCATTTTTTAATAATAACAACCAAATCGGCGTTAAAAAGATCGAAATAAACACTCCTAAAAATCTAATCATCCGTAAATAAGTTCCCGAAAGCGGCGTTTGCCGGTATTCTTCAGTATGTTGAAGATGATCAAAAAAGGTTGCTGGCCCCAAAATTACGCTTGGTGATGTATCAACTAAAATCGCAAACATTCCCTGATAAAGATGAACGGCGACAGTATCCGCTCGTTCTGTGTAACGAACCAATGGATATGGATTAAATCTTTGATTAACAATTAATTCCTCAAGAGCTTTATCAGACATAATCAACTGATCAACCTTTATCTTCTTAATGCGCTCTCGAACGTTGTTAAGTAATGCTTCATCACATATTCCTTCAAGATATGTTAAGCAAACATATGCAGGACTTTTATCTCCAACATAAATTACTTCATTACGTAATGATCCGTCCTTAATTCTTCTTCTAATCAAGGCTGTATTAATGGCAAAATTTTCGGTAAATCCGTCATGAGCACCTCTAATAACCTTTTCAGTATCGGGTTCTGCAATCCCACGGGTCGGATAACTTCTTGTATCAATGATGATTGCTTTCGAATAATCCTCAATCACAATTGCCAATAAACCGTTAAGGATATTCACTAAAACTAGTTCGTGCTCATCAATAATTTCTATTTGTTGATGAGATATATTATTTAAAATTAATTCAAATGAATACTCATGAGTTCGAGGGATTCGTAAAATACTCATAATGACGGCAATTACTTGTAAATTGTCAACTAATCCCGTCATATAATAAAATTTTATTTTTTTATCAAAAATGTTTATCAACCGGACATTAGCGTCATAGGATTTTCCAACTCCGATACCTTCTTCAATTTTGGCTGTTATCTCATCAAAATTACCATTTAATTTCATTTTTTAACCCTTTGGTTTAAAAACAAGAGCTACAAAAAATGCAAAGATAATTGAAGAAGCAATTCCAGCCGCAGTTAGATTAAATACTCCAGTTAAAATACCGATATAACCAACTTCTTGAGCTTTTTCTAAGGCAGCATGAACTAAAGCATGACCAAAAGATGAAATTGGAAGGCTAGCACCTGCTCCTGAAATTTTTACCAACCAGTCATAAAAACCACCTAAATCAAATAAAGCTCCTAAAAAGACAAATAATGATGTTAGATAGACTGGAACTATTTTAAATATATCCATAATCAGTTGTCCAATCAGACAAATAATTCCTCCAACTAAAAACGCATATAACAGTATCATTATAAATCGATCCTTTCAACAACGATAGCATGAGCAATTCCTGGTATCGATTCTTTTTGAGCTAAAATAATCGGATTTAGTAACGCACCAGTTGCAACAATCAATACCTTTTTTAATGCCTTATCTCGTAATCTGCTAAAAATATAACCGTATGATACGGCTGCACAGCATCCGCAGCCTGATCCACCAGCAAAAACTTCTTGACTTTTGCGGTCATAAATCATTAACCCACAATCATTATAATTTTTTCTCATATCAATCTTTACTTCATCAAACAATTTAATTAACATATCATTGCCATAATATGACAAATCTCCAGTAACAATTAAATCATATTCCTCAGGACCTATTTGAAAATCTTGAAAGTGACTGTAAATTGTACTAAACGCCGCTGGAGCCATGGCTCGTCCCATATCTTGAGGGTCTTTTAAATCAGCATCAATTACTTTACCGACAGTAGCTCTCGTTATTTTTAAATTAGTTTTTTGATTTGTAAGCAAACAAACACCACCAGCTGTAACCGTAAAGGTCAAAGTATCAGGTTTTTGTCCACCGTACTCAGTCGGATATCGAAATTGACGTTCCGAAGTTGCATTGTGGGATGAGGAACCAACTAACACTTTTTTGCCCATCTTACTTTCAATTAAGCTTGCTCCAAAAACCAAACCTTCAACACTTGTACTACAGGCTCCAAATATTCCAAAATAAGGGATATCATAATTTCTTAAAACATAATTACCGATGATGATTTGATTATTCAAATCTCCACCAACAAAATAATCAATATCCTCAATATTTAGTTTTTCTTTATCTAAACACATGTTGATACTGTCAGTCAATAACTGCATTTCCGCTTTTTCCCAAGTTTTATTATTACAGTATAAATTGTCATAACCTTTATCATAATAACTACCTAAAGGACCTAAATGTTCCTTAGGACCAACTGTAACCGCACTTGAACCAATATATACATTATCGATTGTTACGCTTTGTTTCCCGACTTTCATTTTAGACTCCTAATAAATACCTAATGGATCCAAAAATAAATGCACTCAAAACTCCAACAACAATAACACTACCTGCAAGTTTAAACATATTTGTGAAAATACCAAGCACCAAACCTTCACTCTTTGACTCTAAAGCGCTACTTGCCATCGAGTTTGCAAAGCCAGTAATCGGAATAATAGAACCTGCGCCTGCAATTTGACCTAATTTATCATATATTCCTAAACCAGTTAACAGTGAAGCAATAAAAATTACAATTGTAATGCCAATATTATTGGCCATCTCTTTATCCAAATCAAATAAAGCTTTTAATATTTCAATAAGGCCTTGGGCTAAAAAACAAATAAAACCGCCGATAAAAAATGCCCTTACACAATTAAGAAATACCTTTCGCTTTGGTTTTGTTTCTGCTTTTACTTTTTCAAATATTTGATTCATATTCCACTTCCTTATAATGTTATTATCAGTTTTTTATGTCATTTTATGCAAAAAAAACTATTGTTTAACAATAGTTTTTGCTCTTTTAATTTGTCTTATTAATAGCATTATTTGGAGAATTATGGTCGGTGCAACAGCATAAATATACATTAAAATAATTTGCGTGGTTATTAACGGATATGTATGAAAGATCGGATTCATTGGTTTAAAAAACAAAACAAAATTAATTAAGAACATTCCAATAATAAATGAGAAAACCATTGCTTTATTTTTAAATGTGTTTTTAAAAATAATTTTGGTCCCTCGACAATTGAAACTATGGAATAATCTTGCCATACATAACGTTCCAAAAACACATGTTCTTGCAACATACTGATTCGTTTTTAAACCCGTATAATATGCGAGAATTGTGAAAAGGGCGATTAAAATTCCTTGCAAAGAAATGATTTTAACTTCGCGATTATTTAATAATGATTCTTTTATCTTTCGTGGCGGGCTATTAAGCATATCTTCATCCCGTTCTTCCATCCCAATGGCAATCGCTGGCAGACTATCAGTTAATAAATTTATAAAGAGCAAATGAACTGGTGCAAACGGAATTGGCATAAATAAGATGCTCGTATAAATAACCAATAAGATTCCGGCAAGATTTCCTGAGAGTAAAAAGCGAATAGCATTTTGAATATTACTATAAATCTTGCGTCCATTCTTGACAGCTTTAATAATCGTATAGTAGTTATCATCCGTCAAAATGATTGATGATGCATCTTTTGAAACCTCAGTTCCACTCATCCCCATTGAGATTCCAATATTTGACTGTCTTAGAGCAGGCGCATCATTGATACCGTCACCTACAAACGCGACAATATCACCATGATCTTGCCAAGCCTTGACGATCCTAATTTTATGTTCGGGGGATACCCGGGCAAAAATTGTTGTAAATTTTAATTTCTCAATTAATTCTTGATCGGTTAAGCGATCAATCTCTACTCCCGTTAAGCATAAATCATTATTGTTATAAAGACCAACTTCTTTTCCAATTGCAATTGCTGTAAAGGGATGGTCACCAGTAATCATCACCGGTTTAATCTTTGCTTTAAAGGCTTCCTTTATGGCCTTTTTAGCTTCCAGCCGCGGCGGATCAATGATTCCGACAAATCCAATAAAGATTAAATCTTTTTCATCACTTTGATCAATTTTCTTTTGAAAAGGGATTTCCTTATAAGCAATCGCTAAGATTCGATAGCCTTGACTTGTTAGGTTTTTGATAACAATATTGATATCATAGCGATCACCTTCGGTAATCCGTCTAACCTTTAGATTTGAGTAAATTTGTGAACATAAAGGAATAATCCTATCGCTTGCACCTTTTGAAAACAAAATGAATTTTTGATCAATTTTGTTTAATGTACTCATCATTTTCCGATTTGAATCAAATAAGATTTCTGAAACTCGAGGGTATTTCGGAATTTCTCGATGAAGATTAATTCCGATTTTTTTCACAAACTCCACTAATGCAAACTCAGTTGCATTAGCATTTTCCCGACTACTTAAAATACTATCATTATTTAAAAAACAGCACATTGTAAAGTAGCGGTGAATAAATAAATCCTGATTCATTTTATCGATTGTTATTAATTTATTATCGATATATACTTTGTTTATTTCCATTTTATTTTGCGTTAATGTTCCCGTTTTATCAGAACAAATAACACTAACACAACCTAATCCTTCAACTGCCTTTAGCTCTTTAATAATGGCATTTTCTTCAGCCATTCTTTGCGTTCCAATCGCAAGGACAATCGTAACAATCGAACTCAAGGCTTCAGGAATTGCGGCAACGGCTAAGGCAACTGCAAACATCAGTGAATTTATTAAAGTAATATGTCGATATAAGCTAAGCCCAAATACAACAAGGCATATAATTATAATGCCAATAGCTAATTTTTTACTGAAATCATCAAGTGATATCTGTAGAGGTGTTTTATGGCTTTTTGTATTGTCTAATAATTGTGCAATTTTTCCAAGTTCGGTTTCCATACCAACTCTAGTTACAACAAAAGATGCTTTTCCTTGGGTCACTAATGATCCGGAAAAAACCATATTTTTTTGATCTCCAATTACCAGTGAATCTTTATTGATGATTTCATCATGTTTTTCAATATTATGTGATTCCCCGGTAAGTGAACTTTCATTTACCTCAAATGATTTATAGCTGATAATTCTCCCGTCAGCACAAATTATATCTCCAGCTTTCACCAAAACGATATCGCCTACAACCACATCCTCAGACATTACTTCAATTTCGATGCCATTTCTAATAACTCGCGCAATTGGAGAAGCAATTTGTTTTAAACTCTCTAACGACTTTTCAGCCTTAAAGAACTGGTATGTTCCTAAAATAGCATTTAATGAGATTACAATAAAAATGACAATTGTACTTTCTAATTCACCTGTAAATAAGGAAATAAAAGCTGATATAATTAATATAATAACTAACAAGTCTTGAAATTGTTCTAAAAAGACACGGGCTTTTGATTTAGATTCTTTTTCAACCAACATATTGTGACCATATTTTTTACGATTAATTTCAACTTGTTTAGTGTTTAAACCATTATAATTTACTTCGAAATAATCGAGAACCTGTTGTTTATGTTTATTGAAAAATTTATCCATACAACCCCCCTATAAAAAAAGCTTTTAATATCAATCAACAATACTAAAAGACTTTTTTAGTATGTCTAAATAAGTCTAGACATACAATTTATATTCATATAGATATTAATTTATTCCATGGGCACTATTGTTTACTAATTAAAATTTTCCTCATTTTAAATAACGCTTTACTTTCCATTCTTGAAATTTTACTTTGATTCTTTTTTAAAAGCTTCGCAACATCAGCTTGTGTGTAGTTTTTAAAATACCGTAATGTGATTAATTCACGATCCTCCGTTTCTAAGCTTTCCAAGGCATCATAAAGATTTGTTTTTCTTTTATTATCATCAGGAATAATATCTAATACTTCAACATTATCTCCATTCTTAGTTATCGATGTTTTATTGAGTGATGTGATTTTATTCATATATGTATATGCTAAAATCACATTCTCTTTATCGGTATTAAGCATAGTAGCTATTTCATCTAATGAAAAATTCTCATAGTCTTTAATCACTTTCATAATCCGATATAATTCGCGATTTAATTTAATTAATTTATTTTCTCGTAGTTCTTTTTTAATTTCCCCAATTATATAAAAGGTTGCATAAGTATTAAACTTCACATTAAATGAGGTCTGATAGTTCTTAGTTGCATAAAATAATCCCATTAAACCAGCTTGCATAAGATCATCTTTGCTAACGAAGCCATAATTCATCTTATTGACTATTCGCTTCACTAAGTCAACATTATCAGAGAAAAGGTCCATATCACTCAATCATTTTCTTACATATAATAGTTGTGCCCTTGCCCAATTCCGAAATAATTTCCAAGTTGTCGGAAAAGATATCGATAATGGTAAAACCTAAACCAGCCCGTTCTTCATCACCCTTGGTGCTGAAGAGTGGTTCTTTAGCCAGCTCAACATCTTCGATTCCAACCCCAGTATCAACAACAGTAATGGTCAGCTCTTTGCCTACTAAAGAACAACTCATAAAGACAAGTTCATCTGGATTATTCAAATAACCATGAACAATTGCATTAGTTACAGCTTCCGAGACGATCGTTTTAATCTCATTAACAACATTAAGCCGTAAATCCTGTTCTAATAAAAAACTTGCAACTGCCGCTCTTGCAAAAACTACATTACCTAAAATGGCACTAAATTTCATTTCCATAAAATTTTTCATCAAGCTACCCCCAAAAATTCATTTACTTCATCTTCATTTTGTTTAATAACACAGATTTTATTTAAACCTGATAACATTACTAATCGTCTAATATGTTCATTTAATGAACATAAGATTACACTACCTGATGAGCGTTTCAAACGATTATATCTTCCAATAATAAAACCAACACCACTTGAGTCCATAAACTCCAATTTATTGAAATTAAGAACCAAAAACTTGATCTGATATTTATCAATCAGTTCAACAATTCTTAATCGTAAATTCTCAACTGTGTGTTGGTCCAGTTCGCCATCAAGACGTACATAGAGTACATTTTTTTTGATAAGCATTTGTACATTTAAGATCATGATATCCTCCCTTTCACTTAAAAATATTTTAAATAAAAAGCCGTTTTTTCTCAATAGATTTACATAAAAAAGCTTAGTTCATCACAAAACTAAGCTTATTTTTATGTCGAATATTGGGTTTTTTTGAAGGTTTTTTTATTATTTTCATAGATTTTCAAGATAATTAGGAAAATGACAAAAAACCAATATCCTATATATCATATTTACTGATTATTTGTGAAGGCGTAAGTTTCAACAAGCCACGAACCGGAATTAAACCCACCGAGATATTGCTAATGAGAATAAATACAATCGAAATCACACTTATATACCATGGGAAATAAACGAATGTAATCGGCAAAATATTATTAATACCATTGATTAAAACAGCAAGAATTAATACTCCAACCACAGAAGTAAAAACGGTTAGAATAATGATTTCTGTTAAAAACAAACGGTAGATATTTGATTTCCGGACTCCCAAGGTTCGAAATACTCCGACTTCATAAATTCGTGCAATGATATTTGATCTCATAATAAAATACAAAAATACTAATGAAGCAATTAACACCATAACCGCAAAGATATAGTGAATAAATGAATAATTTTCAATAAAATATGTTTCATATTGAATGTGGGCAATATCTATTGCAATTAAATCAAATTCATCTAAAACTCTAATTGTTTCCTTTTTATCTAACGTATATACTGAAGCAATATTATTGATCGATAAATAATCGAAAAATAATTCCTCAATCACATCAGGACTAATAATAATCCCTTCATTTACTCTCGCTTCAAAGAAGCCAATTACGGTAAATTCAATATTCCCGATTGTAAGAGTGTTAACATAATCTCCATCAACAAGTAACACGCTAAGGAAGTTAGTTGCTAAAACAATTTCATGTTTTTCTAAATCACGTTTTTCCAGAAATTCTTCTGGTGGTTTAATTTTTTTGATACATTCGATATAATAGTCAAAATCAAAGTAAACATATTCAAAACTATCATTATCAACATAATAATTATAACCCCGTTGACTGATATGATTCAACATTGAGATATGATATGTTTTTAATGTCATGTAGATATTCGGATTATTCGTATCAACGATTCCAACAATTTTTCCAGGAAGGCTGATATATGAGTGCTTATAATTGATATCTATTAATTGTTCATAATATGTGACCCCAGTTGTCCTATAAAATGGGTCTTCAAGCATCAAGTCTGCAATCCATTTATCAATCACAATTTCACTATCATCCTCAGGAAGACGTCCATATAAAACGACTGGGTCTTTCACAACATCAATTGGAAGCAATGAATGTTCGGGGAGAATGTGTTTAAAACTTTGAAACTGATTATAGATAAAAATTTCAACAAACTGAAAACGTAACTGATTAGCTGGTCCTAAAACATGATCAACATTAAGCATTTGTTTAAAACCGTTGATTTCATTATAATTGAATCCACCAACCCCTCGTATCTCAACTATATTGCTGTTCTCAGTTTGATATTTCTTTGGATCAACATTTTTCATTGAAAATACATTAATAAAACCAACGACAATCATCATTGCTGATAACAGAAAAACTAATAAGACAATTTTCTTACGACGTCCAAGATGAAGCAAATGTTTAAAGGATAATACAAAGGCATCCTTATAACTGATAACTGATTTACTGGTTTTAATATCTTTTGATATTTTAGGCATATAATAATCAAAGTCACTGATTTTCTCATGAGTTATGATTGGTTTTTTCGCATCAACGATTTTTATTTCATTCGTATTATCAAGAAATTTAATCTTGATATTTCCACCATTTGCGCTCATATAAAAGGTATTATCTTTATATATAACGTTAATATCTAACTCCGGAACCTTACCATCTTGATAAAAATATTTAAAGATGTAATTATCTGATTTTGATTCTTCTTTATTTAAATCCTGCAAGTATATGTTTTGATCATCAATTTCAGTCAATTGATTTGCCTGCATGTTTTTCTTTATACCATCAACAATTTTGCCATCTTCTACTTTAATAATATAATCTGCATAGAAATTTACTAAACGTGGTTCATGAGAAACTAATATTACCAAACATTCTTTGGAAAGTTTTTTGATAATATTCATAATCTGAGTCGTATTTTTTTCATCTAAATTACCAGTTGGTTCATCGGCAATAACGATATTCGGGCTTTTGACTAAAGCTCTTGCAATCGCAATTCGCTGTTGCTGGCCACCTGACAACTGATTTGGTTTCCTTTTTTTATATTTAATCATTCCTACAGCACTTAAAGCATAATTGATACGTTCTTCAACTTCCTCTTTTTTAAAGTTAAACATTTTCAAAACGAATTCAAGATTTTGAAAAACCGTTAAATTTGGAAGCAGATTATAATTTTGAAAAATATAACCAAAATGTCGGTTCCGAAGATCATCCCATTTGTTGGGTTGATATTTGTTGATAACAACATCATCGATGATAATTTCACCACTGTCGATCTTATCGAGGCCACCAATCACATTAAGAAGAGTTGTTTTCCCGCAACCTGAGGGCCCTAATAAACACACTAAACCTGTTTTCGGAAATGATAAAGAGGTATCATTAATAACATGAATCTGGTTGCTTTTGTTTTTGTAATAGAATTTATTGATATTATTTAATTTAACCATGATTCACCTACTCCATCTTCAAATCGACAAGCAAACTTTTTTTCGAAAACAAATTATTAAGCCTTCTTGATGATAATATAATAATTAAAAAATTAATAACAGTTACAATTACATAATCTTTGAATAAATACTGCTTGACCATTGGGTTAAAGATCTCAGGAAAAAAGTAATGCAACAAAAAGTATATAATATAAAATGTGATATATGCAATCAAAAAGATCATCACTATTTCAAATGAAATTATCGTCTTAATTTGTGATTTTTCAACGCCAATTGTTCTTAAAATTGTATAATCACGTTTTTTACTAATCATAACAGTCCTCATAATCAAGTAAAAGATTAGATAAATTACAATAATCGGAATAAAGACAAACAAATAAGAAACCATCTGATCAAGTAGAGCTTTAAAAACATTCATATCAACCGGACGATTGTCATATGGTGAAAACGCATAATAACCCATCGCAAAAAAGGAAGCAATTGTCGCTTTTGATTCTTTATAATCCTTTAAAATAACTGAATATTGGGCGTCTTCTTCAATCAGTAAGGTATTATAAACCTCTTCGCTGACAAAGATTGCAATCGATTGATAGAAAAAGTTAGGGCGAAGCCGCTGTTGAACAATCTCCATTTCCTGTCCATTAAAGATAATTTTTAAAGTATTTGGATAATTTTCGGTATTAAATCCTTCAATCACAATCTGATTATCCTGTAGACTGCTTTCTTTCTTGATTATATTATATCTGATACGGTATAAACTTGAGCCGCTACCAAGCTGATAATTTAAAGAATATCCGTGATTAGAAATTTTTATCTCATGATTCAAATCTGTTAAAGCTTGTTCATGAAGAAAGAATCTCGTATTTAGATCTTCACTTAAATGGATTCCAACAATTTTAAAAAAATTAAAATGGCTTATTTTGGATTCTTCAAAATGAATCAATAACTCTCGATTTAAAATAAATTTAATATTATGAAGGTCTTCGGAATAAATGGCTGTTGAGATTAAAATCTCATCAGGGCTAGTAGGAAAGCGGCCAATAATATCACTTGGATTAAGATTATTGATTAGGCCTAAATTGCCCTTAATTTGATATCTGTTTTTATTAAAAGTAAAATCGGTATATAGTTTCAAATCAACCATCAAATCTGCTTTTATTACTTTATCTACTTGAGGATAAGATGATATTAATTCAAAATCTTCTTCAAGAAGCGGATTAGCATCCATTCTTTTAAGAATCACTCTTTCTTTAAAAACATTTAATTCATTATAATTATAATTAATCTCTTTAGCTTTAATATTAAGATAAGTTCCATATGCGGAAAAGATAAAAAAGGTCGTAACCAAAACAACTAAAAAGATTAGCATTGTTTTTTTCGGTTGACTAAGGATGTTAAATTTGGAGATGATTGCTGATTTCCAAAGATTAGGTACAGTTGATTTTCCAATTGTTTTAAATTCAGCGTTATCAACCGGATGTAAACTTTTATCTTCAATAACTTCTCCATCAAATAATCGGATTTTTCTCGTTACAAATGGAGCAGCTTGATCATAATTATGGGTTACAATGATTACCAAATGATCCTGGGCGATTTCATGCAAGAGTTTCAAAACCTGTTTTCCACTTTCACTGTCTAAATTTCCAGTTGGCTCATCAGCAACAATAATTTTTGTGTTCTTTGCTAAGGCTCGAGCAATTGATAATCTTTGCTTTTGCCCACCCGATAATTTAGAGGCTCGGTTTTTTATATGTGATAATAATCCGACGCGTTCAAGAATCTCCTTCGCTTTCGCTTTTCTTGTTTTTTTATCAAAACCCTGAATGATTAAAGCAACTTCAACATTTCTTAAAACACTATAGCTTTCGATCAAATTATAATCCTGAAAAATAAAACCAACAGAATCCTTGCGGTATTTTTCCCAATCTTCATTATCAAAGTGAGATGTTTCTTCGCCGTCAATATATAATTCACCATCTTCATAACTATCAATTCCGGTAATAACATTCAATAGAGTGCTTTTCCCACTTCCGCTTTCTCCAGTTAGTGCGATAAACTCACCCACTTTAAACTCCAAATTTATCTTTCGAAGTCCTAAGGTTACAATTCCATCACTATGATAGTATTTTGATATATTCTCTAATCGAATCATTTTGCTATATTCTAGTAACTAAATACTAGATTCTCCTCTCTAAAGTAAATAAAAACAATTTTGTTTATAACAAATAAATACGCATTTTTTTTAAAAATTTATAAAATATATTTTACTATAAAATCAATAAAATGTAAAGATAAGAGGAAAAATGCAAATTTTTTTAAAAAAAGGTCATCTAGAATCTCTAGTGACCAATTTGACTTAATGATGTAAGGATTATCCCTACAATAAATGCTGAAGATAAAATAATCCAATATTTTAAAGGCAATTTAAATGTTCGACGATAAATGATAAAGCCGACCAAACCAGATCCAAAAATCATCGCATAAAAAAGTAGATTTATCGTAGAAGATATATTTAGTTGAGTCGCGTAAAATATTAAAATGACATATAAAGGAATAACAGTCCGGTAACCAAAATATGAATTTGAAATTTGTTCAGCTCGTTCTGCTTTATCAGTTTTAACACTATAAAATAGTCCAAATAGCGAAGCAACACCGATAATTGACCATATTAAGAAACCCTCCAAAAGACTTCCTCTCATAAAATGGGTTAACCTTCCATACCTTATTAACGTATCAAAATAGTTTGTGAGATTTGATATTGGAGAGTATGGTGTTAAATAATTCGATTCAAGGAAATTGAATTTATTAAATAGGTCATATACCAATTGGTTAATACTAATTATAATCAGCAGGACCATAAAAATATACAAAATGATAAATAGAATACCATCGAGAATTGAATTTCCTCGAGAAAAAATAAAGGCATTAAAAGCATATAAAACGATTGCTAATAAAATACTTGATAAATAAAACAAAAAATAATATCCATAATAATAATTAATGTTTTTTGAGAGGACAATTAATAAGCCTAAAAAGAACACAATGGAATATGAAATGATTATTTTCAAATATCCGGAAACAAATTTAACGGCGATGAGAGCAGCTCTTTTAATCGGAAGTGAGAAAAACTCATCAACACTGCGTTTTTTCTTCTGAAAGGAAAATTCATAAATAGGAATAACGGTGCAAATGATACATAGAAATGTCGCGATTGCGCCAAGCCTTGTTTCAGGAATATAAGAATTATATTCATAAAAATCAGAAGTAATTAAAATTGGAAGATAAATTAAGGCCCCAACAATCGTTAGAATAATTATTGGCCAGACAGATTTTTTCAATTCATATTGTAAATAATTCTTAATCATTTCAAATAACCTCGACTTTCCACTTCATAGATAAATAATTCTTCAAAATTAATTGCTATTTTATCAATTAAAATCGGATTCATTTTTGAAATTGAAGCTTCAATTTCTTCAGGATCTCCTTTTACAACAATTTTTAAAACACGACCCGTCTTTGAAAAATGAATGATATCAAGATTATTAAAATCTTCGCGATTCTTATCTTCATTAAATGCCAATTGATATTTATGAACCTTTCCAATTTCTTCGGATAATAAACCTGAACAAGTAATATAACCATGATCTAGTAGTCCATAATAATCACATATGTCTTCAAGTTCTCGAAGTGAATGACTAGAAATAATAATGGTACAATTTGTCTCTTCAGTCATTTCAATGATTGCTCTTTTAAACGTTAATCTTGCTAACGGGTCTAAACCATCAAAGGCTTCATCTAAAAACAAATATTTAGGTTTGACAGAAATTGCTAAAGCAACAAATACTTGTCTACGCATCCCTTTCGAAAAATTATTAATTGGCAAATTTGGATTCAAATTAAATAACTTCATATAACGATTAAAAATATCAACATTAGCATGATACATCATCTTATACAACTCAAACAAATCATTCCCTTTGGTGTTTGTAGAATAATATGGATCATCCGAAAGAAAAAAGATATCTTTTTTTACATTAGGATTATCAAAAACATTTTCACCATCAAATGTAATCAAACCGGCATCAGCTTGATAAACACCACTTAATAAACGCAATAAAGTTGATTTTCCTGCGCCATTGATACCGACAAGACCAAATACGATTCCATCATCAATTTTTAATGACAAATTATTTAAAACAGACTTTTTATCAAAACACTTATATAAGTTTTTTACTTCAATCATTTTCACACCCTCCATAAAGTTCTTGAACAATTTTTTTTATGATTTCTTTTGTCAGCCCGTTATTTTTAAGTTCTTTTATTTGTTCCTTCCAAAATTCGAACCTTTCCTTCTCCTTATCAACAATATACGAAACATATGCCCCTTTTTTTGGATAGGTTTTAATATATCCTTCTTCTTCTAATAACTGATAAGACTTATTAACCGTATTTGGGTTAATCCCTAACTCTGATGCTAAAACCCTCACAGACGGTAATTTTTCACCATATTTAAATATTTCAAGCATAATATATTTCTTATATTCATCCGCAATTTCGATAAAAATTGGTGATTTTCCTTTTAGATATAACTTCATAAATTATCACTCCTTTCTGTATTATTAGTCTTATGTGTCTTAACTGTATTAAGTATATCATTATTATATTCATATATCAATAGAAAAATGATATTTTTTTTAAAAAACTCCTGAAACCTCAGGAGTTAATGTATTTATGCTAATGCTTTTATTTTTCCAGATATGTAAAAATATCTTTCTTCAATGATATTGTTTTCTTCCATCAAGACACATTTTATATTAAAAGCGATTAATTCTTCTTTTACACCTCTTGTAATAGTAACTAAATATTGATCATTTTCCTTTTCGTTAATTTCATAGTTTAAATAGCGGTTATCCAAAGGTTTGGTATAAAAAAATTCAATTCCATCAATCATTGCTGGAAGATAAAAGTCCTCTTCCACAACTTCGTTAAATTCAAGTTTTGAAAATGCAATTCTAACCTTTTCTAAAGGTGTTGGATTTGAACCTATTTTTAAAACTTTAATCCTAAAGTTCAATAATCTCGAATTTACTCTTGCCGTTAACGTTACCTCAACATCGTCTTCTTGTTGAAAAACTTCGATATTGTAACTAGATACTTTTAAGACATCATCATTACTTGATTCATATATGATTGCTCCATAAATTCCTCTTGGGACTTCAAAATCCATCGTTACTTCTTTAGGAATATCTCTTTCACTTAATGCTTGAAGTGATTTTTCCGAATAATCACATCCTGTAAGGAGGATTGTTATAACAATTATTAATAATTTTTTCATAAATTATATTCTTTCTTATTTAATTTATTTTATATTCTTCATTTCTAATTAGATTAAATGCATCTTCAATTTTCTTAATTGTCTTTAGTCCTCTAAATAAAACAATAACACATCGATCTTTTAGTTTTATTATTATTTCCCTAGTTTTTACATTATCAATTTCATAAGATACGTAGTCATCAAATAAATAACGCTTTTTTCTAAATCCATTATAATAGATATGTTATATGTTATTTTTGGAATAGCGGTTTGTCTATTTTTTTATTTTGGATAAAATAAAATGTAAAAAAGAGTATTATGATCAAAACATTAATAATGGATTCTGCATAACGTAGTAAATCTACATATCTACTATAATTTAAACCATTCTTTATAACTATGATTGTTCCAGAATTTATTCCCAAACTTACTAAGGATAAATAGGAATTAACAACAAAATGCAAGATGATTCCCGGCCAGATTGATTGAACCGCTTAAATCGTAAATCATTGTTAACATCAATGTAGCCACAAATAAAGAAAGCAGATATGTTAAGTCAAGATTTCGAGTTAAAAAATGTGGAGCTAAAAATAATGGAATCGATATCAGATATGCTACATAAATATTGTGTTTTTTATAAAACTTATGTAAATATCCTCTAAATAAGACCTCTTCATTTATCGATACTCCTAAATAAATTAATAATAAATTTACAATATAAATAAACTTAACTGATGGTCCCCATTTTGTTATATCTAAGATGTTATTTGTATAAAAAATAAACAAAATAAATCCTAAAGTCATGATAATCACCGATATAATTGAAAGAATTATATTATTTCTAGAAAACTTAAGACCCATTTCACAAATCTTTTCTTTGTGTATATACTTGTATACAAGCCAAACACATATTGATGTTATTGATGCTGTAATAAGCATCGTATACACATATTTAATATTTCTTACATCAAGCGTTTGTGATAGTGAAAATACCTTTATAAATAAAGTTAGAACTACATATGAGATCAAAAAGATAGCAATTGTAAGTAAAATTGGCATTAAAAAATTAAAAACTTTTTTCATTTGCTTATTTCTCCTCCTAATTAATTATTTTTATTCTAACATAAAAAGATTACTAATTCAAATAATTACAAACAAAAAAAGCTATTTTTTTTAATTTTTAACTAATAAACTAAATTTTTTTTAGAAAATGATTACTTAAAAAAAACCATTTATCTCCATTTATAAGAAAAAAATTATAGGTAAATATCGCTTACATACTTCTTGTTTAAACATGATTAAAATGTTTTTCTAATTGTTTCAATTGGCTTTAAACTAGATATTCTTTTAATAGATATTAGTGTTGAAATTAAAGGAATAATTATTGATGCAATAAAAATTATTAAGATCGTAATCGGTTCGAAAGCAAAATATTTCAAGTCCATATTCTTATCACTAATATATCCAATATTTAAGATATATATGTTTAGAGGAATAAAGCATATAGAAATAATTCCACAAATAACACCAATTCCTAAAGATTCAAATAAAAATATCTTGTAAATGTCTTTATTTGTAATTCCAATAGCTTTCATTATCCCAATATCTTTTTTACTAGATGAAATTCCTATTAAAATAAGGTTGGCCATCGAGAGCAACGTAATAACCGTTAAAACACTACCTATTATTATCATACTTGACTTAGCTTGTTTTACCCCTAATTCATTCATATAAAAATATTCGCTATTTTTAAAGACCGGGTATAATCCAAGCTCACTATAATCTTTTAATGTTTTATAAAGATCTTTATCATTATTATTTTTATACAATGCTATCGATGATATCCTATCCATTGTTCCATCTTTTATTTCGATTATACTTTGAGAACTAAAGTAGACTTGAGGATACCCAAAATCACTAAATTTATTTATGAAAACACCGATTATTTTTAATTTTTTACTTATTATTGTATTCTGAAGACTTTCATCATACATAGTAAATGTGAGTTCTTCACCAATATGATCTGGATAATCGACTACATTTTCTCTATCAAGAAAATCTGTATCCTTTTTATTTTTATCAAAAATAATGTTATACATATTAACATTTATGATAATTTCATTATCATCTATAATATAATCAGATGGTAATTTGCTGTTATTAGTTAAAATTTGTTGATTATAATAATCATCAAGTATTAAAGCGCCAGCTGTTCTAAATATTATTTGATCTGATTTTATACCTTTTTTATTATTGATATTAAAATTGATATCATATTTTGCAATATTTAATTCATTAGTACTGATTTGAACATTGTAATCTTTTTTAAATGAATTCAACCAACATGTTTTTGTCATATATGTTAAGAATACATGATCTAACATCAGATTCCATTTTAGTTTCACATTTAATTCTAAATCTTCTTTCAACAGATAATTGCTGTCGAAATAGTCATGATAATCTGTTTTATATATTCCAGAAATTTTAAAAGGGTTCATATAATTTTTTTCGTTATTATACGAATAATAATATGAATTAATTTCTTTACCAATTAAATCAATATAACTTAAGACATCTTTATCAAGAATTATTTCATTATCTCCTTCTTTAATAAAATAAGTCATAGTTCCTTCTTTAGAAAAATTATATAATGTATCAATATATAAATCACTAACTATTATCGAATTATCCGTTATTTCTTGATATCCTTCATAAAAATCCAATCCAAACCGCATCAATTCATTAATATTGCTTATTATTCCTATTTTATAATCGATATTTTCTTTTCCATTATATCCAATTTCATACTTCTTATTTTCATTGATTAAAATTAAAGTATTACGATCAATCAATCTTCTTGTTTGTTCAATTGCGCCAATTGAGTTCACTTCCGAATCATAGAAATATAGATAATCTATATCACCAATATTTTGAATAGTTAGATTAAGCCCTTTAGGAGTGGTATATAGGCTCATCATGATCGCAAATGTTGTAACAAATAAAGTTAAGGTTAAAATAAAACTTGAAAAAATTGTTCTAAACAGCTTTTTTCTAATATTCAACATCCCCAATGAAAAAGCAACTTTATTTGGCAATCTTAAATCAACTTTATCATTATTAGGTTCATTGTGTTTTTTATCAACTGGGATTTCATTAATGATATTATCAGATATGATTGAGCCATCTTTTAATTCAATTATTCGATCACCATATAATGATGCAGCTTCTTTATCATGAGAAACAACAATAACTAACTTATTCTTTGAAATTTCCTTAAGTAACTTAAAAATAGAATTACCTGTTTCACTGTCAAGATTACCACTAGGTTCATCAGCAAGAATTATCTTCGGATCTTTAACTAAAGCTCTAGCAATAGCTACTCGCTGTTGTTGTCCTCCGCTTAGTTCATTTGGTTTTCGAATACTAATATCTTTAATATTTAGTTCAACTTGTTCAAGAATATCATAGATTTTATTGATATTATCTTTATTATTTTTATCTACAATAGCAATATTTAAATTTTCATATATCGATAGATTACTTATTAAATTATTATCTTGAAAAACAAAACCAATATCCTTCCTCCAATATTTTTCAAATCCTTTATTATTATATGTTGACATATCTTGACCATTGAGATAAATTTGTCCGCTTGTTGATGCATCTAAACCACCAATGATATTTAATAATGTACTTTTGCCACAGCCACTCTTACCTATGATAAAAATAAATCCATGATTAGGAAAATCTAAAGAAATATTTGTTAATCCCACCACTTTGTTATCTTTATTTTCATAAACTTTTGTTATTTTTTTTAATTTAATCATTAGAAAACCCTTTCTTTTTAAATTATCTTAAGAATATATTGAAAATCTTATTATTTGTTTCTTTTATTATACAAAATAAAAAACCCATTTACCATGGGCAAAAAATAAACATCCCATAATCTATTTTTTTATTTTATCAAAATATAAGCAATCTATATATAAAAAATGGAAAATTATAGATTCAATTTAATTTATTACTTTTTTTAATAGAAGATAATTTAAAAAATTCTAAATGCAAATATGATTGTGATTGAAAGACACAATAAAAAAGCAAATATATAGTCTAATTTTTTGTATGGTTTTTTTTCTTCATATAAAATTGTACTTTTTATTCTAATTTTATCTCTAACTCGATAATAAAAAAGAATTACAAATATCAAAAAAAACAAGGAGATGCTAAAATTAAGAAAAGATGCTCCAAGTATCACCTGAGGTTGATCAGTCATATCAATAAATTCACTTGGAGAAATGAAAGGAGTTTTGATATAGTTGGAAAATATTAAAGATAAAAAATTATACAAAAAGTGTAAGATAATAACAACCTTAAGATTTTCAGTTAAATTCATAATTAACATCAAAAAGATTCCTAATAATAATGCTGAAATTGCTGAAAAGATACTTCCGTGTGAAAATGTAAAAACAATGACGGAAACAAAAAACAGTAAAAATTTATTTCGATTAAAAGCATCATAATAAAGTCCACGATATGTTATTTCTTCAATAATAGCAGGGACAATAGCAAAAATTACAACTAGAGAAACAAAACTATTAAGTGGTGCATTACTATTAGTAATTATATTTGAAAAATCGCTAGTAAAAAAAATATACAAATTTGAAATGCCTTCTACTAAAAAATGTATAAAAAAATAGAAAATAATTGTTAATAAATATACTGGATAAATATTAATTTTTTTGTTTATATACTTTTTTATATTAAAGATGCTGGTTTTGGAAAAACCCACATTAGAAGTTTTTTTTGAGATTGATAACAGAACAGTTAAGGGTAAAACATAACCAAATAATTGTCCTAATAAAATTTTCATGTATAATGACATTTTTTCTTCAATTCCAATTGTCATATAAATAAAAGGGAAAATTATTGTTGATAAAAAGGTTGTTATCAATAAAAAAGCAAATAAAAGTAACCCTTTATGTTTTGCTATCATTTTTCACCTCGGGCATTTTCATTTAAAAGTCTTTTAATCTGAAACCATGATGTAAAAATTGTAATTATCAATGAAACAGCAAATAAAGCAAACGTGTACAAAACGATATCAAAAAAATCAATAACGAATACATTGTTTAAATTAGGAGTTATAATACTGTAATATGGTTTTAACAAAAATTCCAGATATATTGTAATTGAGTAAATAATAATTGTATATGTGAAAAATATATTTTTTAGAATTATTAATTTTGAAAATATAAACATTTTAACAATATTTTTTATAGTGTACCCCATTACAAACATCATCTTTAAAAATTTCCTTTGGGTGTATATTTTATTTATTGTACTAGTAAAAATACTTATAAATGATACTGTCATAATTAAAGCAGATATTATAAATATCAAAACAGAAATATTTTCTAATTGATTTATAATTTTTTTATTCTCTTGCATTGATGAATGAATAATATTGTTTGTATAATTTTTTGCTAATTGATATATAGAATCAACATCATTGATTGATTTTACATCAAAAACCACTTCTTGCTGACCAGTTACCCAAATATTAAAAAACTCTTCCGAAAACGAATCAATAACATCCTTCGATAAAATTACTGGTTTTGCCCATCCATAATCAATTATACTTTCACGCTGCATTGAAGTCCAGTTCTTAATTAAATTACCCGGTGATGAGCCATATCGATAATCAAAAACTCCAATAATTATAATATCCTCTACTGTTTCATTAAACTTCGAAATATTAATTTTTTTTCCTAGGATATCATTGACATCTTGATATCCAAGAAAATAAACAAAATTTTCATCTATAATAGCTTTCTTTTCATCACTTTGCTGAAAATCCCTTCCCGCAAGAAATATTCTATCAATTTTTCCATAGTTGTTCTCAATATTAATATGGTCTAGTTTACAAAAAGTAAAATAATTAGGGTCTACACCTGGCAAATAATGAGTTGGAATAGTTAAATCATCGATGGAAAGATTCATAAAATCACTTACTAACTGGTATTTAACACAAGTTTGATCAACATTATTTTCTTTAGAAATATATTCAATTAAAGTACTGTCAATTTCTTCTTTAAATAAATTTCCAGTTTCATCATTTTTATATGATCTTATTATTATTTGTTTTGCTAATAAATTCTCTTCAGCAACATTCACATATATCAGTTTTATCGACTTTGTTATACTAATAAAAAAAAGAAATAGAAGTGACGCCAATGTAGTTGTGATATAAAAACCACGTAAATATTTTTTATACCGCTGGTTATTGATTTTTGATAGCAAATAAATATTCATAATCAATCTCCTAACTCATGTATAAACGAATTATTAATATTCATCATTTTTACTTTTCTCGTTTGAAAAACGATGAATAGAAAATTTATTATTATACAAAAAATCATTGTTATTATTAAAGATTCTATATTAATATTAACGAAATTGTACTCAATACTTCCAAATATTGAATCAACATTAACAAATTTATTTATAACAAAATTAATCAAATATGATATAGGTATTGCAAAGAAATAACCAACTAACGTTAAAAGCAAAGTTTCAAAAATACTAAAAGAAACTATTTTTTTGTCATTGATTCCTATTACTTTTAACATTGACAAAAAAGGTAAAGAATTTAAAAATGTTGAATTAACTGAACTATGAATAATACCAAAACTTATAATTATTGTTAACAAACCTATGACTGTAAAGATAAGTGTAAAAATGGTTGTATATATATTTAAATTTAAATATTCATCGAAATAACTAAAAATAATAACATTTTCTGGTCTGTATTTATTATAAATTGTCTTCAAAGTAGAAAAATCATTATACTCATAAGTAACAAAAGAAACATCGATATCATGTTGAGAACTTGTTAAAGCAAAAGAACCAGCATAACTTAGATAATTCATTAATAAAGTTGTGCGTTCATCAAATATTCCAACAATAATAAAATCAAATAATTCGTTATTATTAGTATAAAGGATGTGATCTCCAATAACATCTAAATATGATTTATTCAGTATTTCGGATATCATTACTGCATAATAGTAAGTTATGACTATTTCATTTTCTGTCTTAATCTCATCGCCAATGATCTTGAAACCACTATTAATTTCGGGATATAAAAATAAATCATTATTAGAAGATTCAAAAAAAGATAATTTTAGATCTAAGTTTTCGATATTTTCATTATTTATTTTTGTAGCAATAAATGATGAATTGTATATTGTTCTTTTAGAAAAATATGTTTCATTTTCAAGTTTAGAAATAACTTCTGAAAAACTATTGTCTTTTTTAATAAAAGTAATTTGACGATAATAGTCATTTTTATTTAAGACATAATTTTTATAATTGAAGAAGTTGATACTCATTCCCAGCAAAAGGATTCCTAAACCAAAAATTAAAGCAATATTAAAGATATATAGTATTTTATTTGGTAATAAAAAAATAAGTCTTTTTTTAAGAAGTGTAAACCAACTTGGTGTTTTAAACATTTTTATACTCCATTATGATATTTCCATCTTCTAGTTTTATTATTCTATTTGCTCTTGTTGCTTGGTTTTCATTATGTGTAACTAGAATAATGGTTTTACCTTCAATGGAGAATTTTTCAAGGATATTCATTACTATATTACCGTTTTTAGTATCTAAATTTCCGGTTGGTTCATCAGCAAAAATGTGAGTCGGATCCATTACAATTGCCCTTGCGATAGCAACGCGTTGCCTTTCTCCACCAGATAAATTAGAAACCAATTTATCCATTTGCTTATGCAAACCAACTGTTTCTAAAGCTTTGATAGTTTTTTCAGTTATTTCTTCTTTAGTAAAAATTTTATTATTAAGTAAAGGTATGCACACATTCTCAAAAGAAGAAAATTTTGGTTCCAAATAATTATTTTGAAAGATAAAACCGATATTTTTATTTCTATGATTAGCAATATCAATTGGTTTTAGGTTATATAAATCTATACCATTGAAAAAAACCTGTCCTTCTGAAGGTTTCAACAAACCACTCATCACATTAAGCAATGTAGTTTTACCACTTCCAGATTGCCCAATAATAGCAAGAAAATCACCCTTATTAACGATTAAATTAATATCACTTAGAGCTACTTGTCCATTAAACAAATTGTCCTTATAATTATGAGTAATATTTTTTAAGTTAATCATTTTAAGTATCCACCTTATTAATGTAAGCTATTAATTGATCAATGTTAATATTATTTTTATTTATCGGTATCATCAAAGTTGTTTTTAAGTATGTGGTATCTTCATCAGTTTTTTTAAACTCAATTATCGGTCTAAATACTATAATATCAAATTGATTCAAACTAGTATCAGTTAAAGAGACTATATATACATGTTCCTCATTATAATTCAAAATTAGATTATGGGAATTAGAATCAATAAACATATCATTTTCATAAATAATATTTGATATCATAACTTCAATTGGTTTTATATTTTTGATAGTCAACTCAAACTCACCATCAATAAATGACTGAAGATAAGTAAAAGATAAGCACTTCAGTGAGTCCACTTCACTTTTTCGATAATCAATTATAATATTACCTAAATCAAATTCTAATACTTTTTGATCATAAAGAAACCTAAGTTTGCTTATTTCGTATAACCCAAATTCTACATTTATAGTTAAAGATAAGATCCTCTCATTGTAGTTTTTTGTTTTGTTAATTGTCTGTATAGATTTCGAAATAATTGATATCTCATTGCCTATATTAGTAACTAAAAAAATCTGTTCAAAAGGTTCAACCTCATCCTTTACATTAAAATAATATAAATTCAAATTCACATCTTCATTTACGTAACCAATATAACCATATATTTTTTGAAAATATAAACCCTTTTTCCAGTCATTATTTCCATTAGTAAAATAAAATAACCCTATAGAAAAAAGAGCAAAAGATATAACAAATAAAAATATAATCATTATTTTTTTCATATGCCCCTCTTATTATATTACGGGGGAAAAATTCGCCCAGTAATAAAATTCATTATTAAAAATAATAAATCAAATTACTAATCATGTAAAAACTTTTTCTACTAAATTTGATATAGTGGATACTCGACAAAATAAAATGTCAATCCGTCTATTTTATAAATCCATTCTGATTCCATACCCAGATATAGATAATCTTTCCATGTAAAAAGTTCAAGTCTTTGCATAGTTATTTGTACATATACAAGAGTGTTCCGAATTTTTTTATCATATGTAAAAATATCTACAACATAGTATGGTGGTATAGTAGCTGTGGCTGTATAGGATGTTTGATATAATAAATTTAATGTATAACCAATTTCAAGCTCGAATTTTTTAGCATTTAAGCTGACCCGAGGACTTACATTATGTCCAATAGATTTTGTGTATGAATAAGAAATTTGTTGAACTTATGAAGTTTCGTTAATTCAGCTAAGGATATGTTTCTTATTTATTGAGTCTACTACATGATTATATAAAAAATGAAAATATATAGATTAGCACTATAGTGAGTTGCACATTCATTTTTTAAATCACGAAAAAAAAAGCCTTTTAGGGCAATTTAGAAATTTAGCTTATCCTCCCACCCATGTAAATATTATATTACAATAATTTGTAATTGTAAATATTTTTATAAAAAAAGCGCGAGGATTTTTTCTTAAAAAGATCCAAATGATAATATATCTCTTTAAGTAATTGCTTTGTTTGAAAAGGAGGAAAAATTTTGGTTTTAACATATAAACTAGTTCTATTTCGTGAAGAAGGTTTCTATCTCTTTTAATGTTCTAATTAAAAAAACGAACTCTTCAACTGAATTCGCTTTTTCATTATCACTAAGAAACTAAGAATATTTCTTTTAAGACTTCCATAAAGATCTTAAAGAATGATGCTTTTTGAACCTCTCCATTAACTTTTAAATCAACTTCTTTTAGTAATTCTCCACCATAATACACTCTAATAGTTCCGACCTTTTTGTTATTAAAACCGATAGTATTATAATTAATGTTCTTTTCAATGGTGATTTCTTTTAGTTGATCACCTTTTTTTCTTAATACATTAACATTTTCACTAATAACAATATTATATTTCATCGGATAAAAACTTACATCTTCATATGTTTCAATTACATCATTCACTTTATATACCGGATAAATATCATAAGTATTTGTTGCATAATTCAACATCTGCATAATTTCTTGGTTTCTTGAAGCTGCACTTGGTGCACCCATTACCGTTGCAATAAATCTCATTCCATCTTTTTTAATTGTGGCAGTTAAACAATATCCTGCTTCTTCAGTCCACCCTGTTTTAATACCATCAACGCCTTGAACGAATTTTACCAATTTATTTGTATTTACTAACCAAAATTTATCTTCTGTATTTTCTCTTAAATAATCTTCATATATACTAGTGTATTTTAAAACTTCAGGATAACGATTAACTAAATATGCACCCATTAGGGCCATATCTCTTGCACAGGTTAAATGTCCTGGATCACCAGGAAGTCCATGAGGATTTTTGAATGTTGTAAGGGTTGCACCAATCTCTTTGGCTTTATTATTCATCATCTTAACAAAATTAGCTACAGACCCACCAATAGCTTCAGCAAATACCACAGCAGAATCATTTGCAGATGCAATTGCAACTGATTTCAATAAATCTTCAACACTCATTTTTTCGCCAGGTTCTAAATAAATATTAGTTCCACCCATACTTGATGCATATTCACTTGCAGTTAGCATTTGATTTAAAGAAAGGACTTTTTTATTAAGGGCCTCCATAACTAATATCATTGTCATAATCTTAGTCATACTTGCCGGAGCTCTTAATTCAGTTGAATTCTTTTCATAAATTATTTGCATTGTTGAAGGTTCTAATAATATTGCACTTCTAGCGCTTGTTACCAATTCCAAATTATCATCGTTTTCATCATCTTCTGCATTTAAGTCTAAATTAGAAAATAATAAAACTAGTGCTAATAAGACGATTAAAACAATCGACATTTTTCTATTCATTAATTTGCTTAACATTTTCTATCACCATTAAATTTTATTAAAATAAAATGAAAAAAAGAACAAAAACTAAATATGGAAACATACTGACATTAATTTCTAATATAAAAGATTTCTTTTTACAAATAATAGTTATTAATGGAGGAATTTTTATGTCAATCATATATAGTATTGTAAAAGGATTATCAAAGTTAACAACTTCTTCGAAAAAAGTATGTCCACATATTCATATGCTCGACTTCACAATCGTCAATGCTTTTTTAATTAATCACATTAACGGAAATATTAATGAATGGGTATTAGTTGATACTGGTTTAGAAAATTCTGCAAATTTTATTATTCATACTGCAGAAAAATATTTTGGGGAAAACACGAAACCAACTGCTATCATTTTAACACATGGTCACTTTGATCATGTAGGTTCCATAAAACAATTAATTGAAAAATGGCAGGTTCCAATATATGCTCACAAAGATGAATTTCCTTATTTAACAGGAAATAAAGATTATCCGAAACCTGATCCGACTGTTGATGGGGGATTGGTTAGTGAGATGTCACCATCTTTTCCTCATTCAAGTATCGATATAAGCAGTTCATTAATCGCCCTACCGGATAATGGTAGTATACCAGTATTACCGAATTGGAAATATATTCATACTCCAGGGCATACTGAAGGACATATTTCTTTATTTGATGAGGTTAATCATACCCTTATTGCTGGAGATGCTTTTACAACGTTAAAGCAGGAATCATTCTTATCAGTGTTAACAAAAAAAGAGGAAATTAGTGGTCCCCCGTCTTATCTTACAACAAATTGGCAACAAGCTTATCAATCTATTGTTAAGTTACAAGATTTAATGCCTAAAGTCGCTTTATTAAGTCATGGAAAACCAATGGAAGGTAAAGAATTAAGTAGACATCTTCATTATTTAGTAACCCACTTCGAAGAGGTGGCGATTCCCGAAGAAGGAAAATATTTATAGTTATTAACATTTCAATAATATTCTTAAAAAAGGACTTATTTAATAAAGTCCTTTTGTTTTTTTAGTTTTCAATTGATCTTGTTGCGACAATATTAACACCCAAAGATAAAACATTTGCAATGACAATTTGTTTAGTTTTAATTGGAGGAATAACCTCAACTTCATTTATTTGTTTCATCACTTCGAAAATCTTTTCTTTAGGAATTGGTTTGTCTGTTTTAACAGGTAAACGTGATAAGGTTTTGCTTCGAATTTTTACTGTTGATGTTATGATTCGGGTCGGATTAGTAACTTCAGCTTTGCCATAAGCTTCTCCACGTTTACAAAAATGACCTATTACATTTAATTTATCATCAACTTTCAAATGACATCCACGTGGACATACAATACATATTAAATCACGCATTTTCCACCTCTAGTTCGAGAATACCTTCACTTAAGTCTTTCCAATTTAGTTTCACTGATTCCATCTCAGCAGGCAACATAAATGATTTTCTTATTTTCTTAATTACTTGTCCGTTTAAGATAACCTTTAAATAAACACTATAAAAAGGTTTGTTAACTCGAAAACTAATTAACAAGTCTTCGATATTATTGAGATTAACAACTGTAGGCAAAACATAATGAACACCAGAACCAGGTTTAACATTTAACATAATTTGTTCATTTGAAAGTTGAGAAAGAATATATTTACTTGCATAATAGCCTGCTTTTTCTCCTTCAAGACTAACATAGTCAACTAAATCATGGACATGAAGACAATTTCCGCACGCAAAAATCCCTTTAATACTTGTCATATAAGATTCATTAACAATTGGACCCTTAGTTTTAGAATTTATTTCAACACCGATATTTTCCAATAAAGGCAACGAAGGAATTAAACCAACAGATAATAATAAAGTGTCAACATCAAAGGTTTTTTCTGTTCCTTCTATATAGTTAAAATCATCATCAACCTGTACTAAAACGATTTTCTCTAGATGTTTTTTCCCAATTGTTCTTTTAACTGTATGCTGTAAGAATAGAGGTATATTATAATCATGTAGGCATTGAACTATGTTCCGACTTAAACCATTAGAATATGGCATAATTTCCGCAACCCCTAACACGATCGCTCCTTCAAGAACCATTCGACGAGCCATGATCAAACCAATATCGCCACTTCCGAGGATAAATACCCGTTTACCGACCATATATCCATCGATATTCAAATAACGCTGAGCTAACCCAGCAGTTAAAACTCCAGGAACCCGATCTCCGTAAAGGTTAATTGCACCTCTGGTTCTTTCACTGCATCCTGTTGCCATAATGATTGCTTTAGCCTTAAGAACAGTATAACCATCAACAGTATTTGAATAGTGAACTTCAAGCTCAGGAGTTATTTTTAAGACCATTGATTTGGTCTTGTATTCAATATTTCTTACCCTTAATTCTTCGATTGCTCTTTCCGCATATTCAGGACCAGTTAACTCCTCCTTATAGCGGTGCAACCCAAAACCGTTGTGAATACATTGCATTAAGATACCACCAATAACCTCATCCTTTTCAAGTATGATTATCTTTCTGATACCATTATCATACGCGCTGACTGCACTAGCCACGCCGCCACTTCCACCACCAATAATGATAAGATCATAATTATTCATGATTATCACCATCCTTGGTTTTTTCTAATAAGACATAAGACTTCGGATTATCAAAAAATATTTCTTTCATATCTTGATCAAATTCACGAGCTAATATCTTCATTACAAGCGGCTCACAAAATCCACCTTGGCATTTTCCAGCACCGGGACGAACCCGTTTTTTCACACCCTTTAATGATGTTGCTCCACAATTCCGTTTGATCGAATCGATAATCTCCCCTTCTGATACCTGTTCACATCGGCAGATGATATTTCCAAATCGGGGATCTTTTTTAATAAGTTTATTTTTTTCTTCAGTATTCATTAAATGCATTCGGTACATTGGTCTTCGCTTCGGATTAAACTCTTTTTTCTCTTGTAATGAAAACCGTTTTGAAATCAAATTAACAACTTCTATCGCTGTTGCTGGAGCTGAAGCTAGACCTGGAGATTGCATTCCTAAAACATTAATAAAGCCTTTGTTTTCATTTATTAAAAAATCATTTGTAGAGTAATATGCTCTTAAACCGGCAAATTCACGAATAATTTTATTATTTGGAATAAAGGAAACTAGTTTAGAAGCATTTTTTAAAATATTATCTAAAACGTCTTTTGAAGTACTGACATCCTCTTTATCATCAATAAAATCACTCGATGGACCAATTAAATAATTTTTACTGGTTGTTGGTGTTAAAAGAATCCCTTTTCCTTTTTCAGTCGGAATTGTAAATAATACATGTTTTATATAGTCAGGAGTAAAGTGGTCAAGAACAAAATATTCACCTTTTCTTGGAACCAAAGTTAATTTTTTATCACAAATAAAATTATTAATTTTATCAGCATAAACTCCTGCAGCATTTACAACCATTTTTGAAAAATAAGTATTTTTATCCGTTATGATTTGATATCCTTGATTTGTTTTTAGAATATCAATGACTTCTTCGTTTAGATGGAGGTTTACTCCATTATCCATTGCATTTTCCATAAGAGCTACACATAATTCAAAAGGATTAATGATCCCTGCACTTGGAGCATATAAAGCCTTTAGAGCATTAGGCGTCACATTAGGCTCAATTGCAAAAAGTTCTTCTTGAGATAAAACATGAACCTTAACCTTATTTTCATTCGCTCGAGCGACTAATTTTTCCAATTCATTAACTTCATCTTCATTAGTTGCAATCGTAAGGGAACCGATTCTATCAAACTCAACATCTAAGTCTAGACAAACTTGATCATATAGCTTATTTCCCATGACATTGAGTTTTGCTTTTAGGGTATTAGGATCAGGATCATATCCTGAATGGATAATTGCACTATTTGCACAACTGGTGGCATCCCCAACATCATTATTCTTTTCAATAGCTAGAATGTTAAGTTGATATTTTGCTAGTTCACGGGCGATAAAAGCACCATTTACTCCACATCCAATTATTATAACATCATACATATTTCACCTATAATTTAAACTCTCTTGTTGCATGAACAGCTATTTTCCAACCTCGATATAATTTCTCTCTTTGTTCATCATCTATTTTACTTAAAAAAATCTTATCGATTGATTTAAATTTCTTAATTTCATCTTTATTTTTCCAAACCTTTACTGCAAGTCCAGCTAAATATGCAGCTCCAAGGGCCGTTGTTTCTAAACAATTAGGTCTTAAAATTTTACAATTCAAAATATCCGATTGGAATTGCATTAAATAATTGTTTGAACTAGCTCCCCCATCAACTGCTAAGCTCTTAATTTGTAGTCCCGATTCTTCTTTCATGACTTCCATAACATCTTTTGATTGGTAAGCAATCGATTCAACAGTAGCATTAATGAAGTGTTCCTTTCTAGTTGCTCTTGAAAGTCCAAACACCGCTCCTCTAGCATCATTGTCCCAATAAGGTGTTCCTAAGCCAACAAAAGCAGGAACAACATAGACGCCGTTACTTGTTGCTTCACGTTCCGAATACATCTCACAATCCTTTGATTTTGGAAACATTCTTAATCCATCACGCAGCCATTGAACGGCACTTCCAGCAATAAATACTGAGCCCTCCAAAGCATATTCACACTTACCACCAATTTTCCAAGCAATAGTTGTCAGTAAACCATTTTTTGAATAAACCGGTTGATATTTAGTATTCATTAACATAAAGCATCCAGTTCCATAAGTGTTTTTCACATCGCCAATGTCGAAGCAACATTGACCAAATAATGATGCTTGCTGGTCACCAACAACTGAAGCAATAACAATATCAGCATTTTCATCTATTTCCCATAGTTTAGTTGCAACGCCATAAACTTCACTCGTTTCCCTAACTTCAGGTAAGATATGATACGGAATATCTAAGATATCCAATATTTCTTGATCCCAAGTTAATGTATTAATATTGTAAAGCATCGTTCTTGATGCATTACTCGGATCAGTAATATGTAATGCACCTTCAGTTAAGCGCCAAACCAAATACGTGTCAATTGTACCAAACAATAGTCTGCCATCTTTTGCAAGTTGCGATGCTTTCGGGACATTATCTAAAATCCATTTGATTTTGCTACCAGAAAAATAGGGATTAATAATTAATCCAGTTTTAGCTTTTATTAAATCAGAGTATCCTGCAGCAATCAGTTTTTCGCATATCCCTTGAGATTGGCGACTTTGCCAACAAATGGCATTATAAACTGCTTTCCCGGTCTTCTTATCCCACAAGACGGTTGTTTCACGCTGATTTGTGATGCCGATTGCCGCTATTTCGGTTAGAGAAATTCCACTTTTATATATTGCTTCTTTCACAACCTGATATACTGTTTCCCATATTTCTTCGGGATTATGTTCTACCCACCCACTTTTCGGACAAATTTGACTAAATTCCATTTGTGCTTGCCCAACAATTTCTGATTTTTTATTAAAGATAATTGCCCTTGTACTAGTTGTTCCTTGGTCAATTGCTAAAACAAAATTTTTCATATGCGCTCCTTATTTTAAAAAAACGAAAATTGATATCAATAAAAGAACTCTTTTGATCATTTCAATTTCTTTTCTTTAATTATCCTACCAAAATATGTATTTATTTTATCATATAATACCATAACTTTCAATCTTCTTCCTAATTAAAAAAATGTTATAAAAAAAGATTCCTATTCGGAATCTATTGAAGAGTGTTACTGAATTGGTCATACATCTCTTTAAACATCGCGAAGTGAATTACTTCTCTTTCCCTTAACCATAACAAAGGTTGAATAACATCTGGATCTGTCGCTAGATCAATTAAGTTTTCATATACAGCACGAGCTTTTTGTTCTGCAGCTAAATCTTCTGATAAGTCAGAGATTGGATCTCCAACTGCACCAATATAAGCAGTTGTAAATGGATTTCCAAAGGCATCAGTTGGGAATAAATCTTTTCCTCTTTGTGCATAATGTTTATCCATACCAGCAGCTTTCAATTCTTCTAATGTAGTGCCTTTCATAAGTTGATAAACCATTGTTGCGACCATTTCTACATGAGCTAGCTCTTCAGTTCCGATATCATTTAATAATGCTTGACTCTTGGTATCAGGCATTCCCCATCTTTGATTTAAATATCTTAATGCTGCAGCAAGTTCACCATCAGGACCGCCATATTGAGTTAGTATTACATTTGCCATTTTCGGGTCACGTTTTCGAATATTAACAGGAAATTGTAATCTCTTTTCGTAAATCCACATACTTACATACCTCCATCCCAAGGGAATTTGTTTGTTGCCCAATCAAATGGACTGTTTTTTAATGATTCTGATGTTATATTAATAGCACCATACTTTGCTTCATAAGCTTTCTTAGCTTTTTCATAACTATTAATGAACTGATTAAATAAAGCTAAAGCTTCACGGTCATTTGGATAATTATCCAAATACATTCTTAATTCATGTGCAGCAAAATAATATTTATCAACTTCAAACATCAATGCTGCTTTTTCATTGGCAGGCATTATTGGTTGGGGTACATAATTTTTATAAGGTTTGTAGATGCCTCGATAGATTGTTCCCTTCCAAAAACCTTCATCAATTGGAAACAAATTCAATGTTGGATTTGCTTGCTCAGGAATTTGAGCGTGACCAGGAATTTTTGTTGGAACTGGCATTGGCATCGGAACTTTTTGTCCACAACCACTAGAGCCTCGATAACGATAATTCATTATTTCTTTACCTCCTAACTTATTTTATTCGATTTTTGCCCAATGGTATGGGCATTTTATTTATATCTAAAAAGATAAAAAAAGATTAACCTTATATGTTAATCTTAATAATTTTAGCACTGCATTTAGGAATGATTAATTTTCCTTTTATTACTTTTTCATCAATCATATCAAATCCATTCAATAAAGAATAAATGTAATCATGATCATCATTATTGATGATTGTTATGATTTTTATATTCGAATTATTCCTTGAAAAAGCAAAAACTTTATTATCAATTATTTCTTCCTCATAAATACCATCAATATACACTGACTCGTTTCTGATTTTACCAAGCTTTTGATACCATTCATAAATATCTTGATTGATAGAATCCCAATTCATTGGTTTACGGCAAAATGGATCTTTATAGCCTTCCATACCTGTCTCATCCCCATAATACAAAGAAGGTATTCCTGGCATTGTATATTGAATGGCGGTTGCCATCTTTAATTTTAAAACAGCTTTTTGAAAATTTTTAAAATCCATTTTATAATTTGCTTGTTCATCTAAAGATAAATGATCAAAGTTAGCATCAGCAAAATTAGTTAATAAACGAATTGTATCATGTGTTCCTAAATGATTCATTAAAGTGTCAATTACATGCTTTGGATAATTATTAATCAGGTGGCGCATTTGATTGACTAAACCAATTAAATTACCATGTTTTAGATAATCTATAATGGCATTTTTTAACGGATAATTCATAACTGTATCTAGTTGTTTGCCATTAAAATAATGACGCCGCTGATTATAGGAAGTTTTCATTGAAGCGTCTTCCCAGACTTCCCCAATAACGATATTTTCGGGATCATTATCTTTAATTCGTTTATGAATTAAATCAATAAAATGATCATTTAGTTCATCAACAACATCTAGTCTAAACCCTTTTGCGCCAAGCGTTAACCATTTATCAATAACTCCGTACTTTCCGGTAATAAAGATTAAATAATGAGGATTGTGTTGATTTACACTCGGGAGGCTTTTTACCCCCCACCAGCATTTATATTCATCCGGATAATCGTAGAATATATACCAGTTATAATATTTAGATGCTTTTGATTGATATGCACCTAGTTCATGATAATTTTTATATTTATTAAAATACAAACTATCAGCACCAGTATGATTAAAAACACCATCTAAGATGATATAAATATTCCGTTTTTTTGCCTCATTACATAAGTTTACAAAATCTTCTTCATTTCCAAACATTGAATCGATTTTCATATAATTACCTGTATCATACTTATGATTCGATGCTGCTTCAAATATTGGATTGAGATATAAAACACCAATATTTAAAGATTTTAAATAATCTAATTTTTCAATAATCCCTTTTAAATTACCACCAAAAAAATCACTATTCATAAACATTTTACTCGTTTTTTGATAATGAGGATTTCCACCCCATGTCTCATGAATAAAGACATTTTCTTTCTTATTAATTCCACCAACATTAAAAAAACGATCAACCATTATCTGATACATGATTTTTCCCTTATACCAATTTAAGGAACCAGTAAACGAACCATGAACTAACAACTGCCACGATACAGGATAGTAATCTGTTAATACTCCATCTAAATTACTGTTAGAACCAATATAATGAGTTCCATAATAATCATCAAATTCGAAGAAATACCAATATAAACCAATCTTTTCGATTTTAAAACGAGCTTGGTAGTAATTATATTGTTCTTCAGTTTTAACGTTTTCGACCTTTAATGTTTGATGGATTTGGTTTAGATCATCTTTAATGATTAAACGTAACTGATAGATATTATATTCATTTATAATTTTAATAGTGATGAGGACCTCATCACTATTATTAACAGCCCCGACCGGGGATTTATGGTCTTTAAAGAAAGGGTTAAAAATTATATTCTTCATTTAATTGCCCTTAGTTTCCAAATTTTCTGAGCGTATTCATCAATACTGCGGTCAGCAGAAAAGATTCCAGCTTTTGCAATATTAATTAATGCCATTTGGTTCCATTTACGTTTATCATGATAAACTTGATCCATTTTATAATGAACATCCATATATGATTGGAAATCAGCTAAACACATATAAGGGTCCGAAACCGGATAATTACTTAATAAATATCGAGATATGTTATCAAATGATTTTCCATTAAATCCTTGGTTTAAGCGATTAATGACCCTTTTAATTAATGGACTCTGATTAAATAGTTCTTTGGAATCATAACCAACTTTCCAGAGTTCTGATACTTCCTCAGTCTTCATTCCGAACAAGAAAATATTATCTTCCCCCACAGCTTCTGTAATCTCAACATTAGCTCCATCTAAAGTACCAAAGGTTAGGGCTCCATTTATCATAAATTTCATATTCCCGGTTCCACTTGCTTCTTTACCAGCTAATGAAATTTGTTCACTTACTTCACTAGCAGGAATTAAAGCTTCGGCAACGGTAACACTATAATTTTCAACAAAAACAACATTGAGTTTTTCTCTAATATTTGGATTTTTACTTATTTCGGATGAAATGTTATTGATTAATTCGATTACTTCTTTGGCAGCATAATAAGTAGGAGCTGCTTTGGCTGCGAAGATAAAGGTTTGTGGGGTCCTATCCAAATTCGGATTATCTTCAAGATCACATAACAAGGCAATAATTTTTAAAGCGTTAAGCAATTGTCGTTTATATTCATGCAACCTTTTTACTTGTACATCGAATCTTGATTTCGGATCAATAACAACACCAGATTGTTTATATAAATATTTTGCAAATTCACATTTATTTTGATATTTAATTACTTCTAAACGTTGTAAAACATCATCATCATTAATAAAATCCATCAGTTTTTCAAGTTGTGAAGCATCTTTATAGTAAGCATGGCCAATTCTTTCTTCCAATAACTGTGCTAATCTTGGATTCGACTGATTCAACCATCTTCGATATGCAATTCCATTTGTAACATTTAAAAACTTACTAGGTGTCAACTCATAAAAGCCTTTAAAGATACTTTCTTTTATAATTTCACTATGTAGTGCGGAAACACCATTTACCGCATAAGATGAGATAACACTTAAGTTAGCCATTCTAACTTGACCATTATGAATTACGGCAAGTTCAGATAATTTATCATTACTGACTCCTTGAGTTCTCGCTTCATTGCAGAATCTTTCATTTATTTGTTTTAAAATCATATGAATTCGAGGTATTTTTTTGGAAATCAGTTCTTCCGACCACTTTTCTAGGGCTTCAGCCATCACGGTATGGTTTGTATAAGCAACTGTTTTTGTAACAATATCCCACGCTTCATCAAATGATATCTCATATTCATCGATTAAAATCCGCATTAATTCTGGAACGCATAAAGCCGGGTGTGTATCATTGATATGAATAGCTACATATTTTGGTAAAGTTCTAATATCGCCATAATAACGGATATGATCTTTTACAATATTTTGAACTGAAGCACTGACTAAAAAGTACTGTTGCTTTACTCTTAAAGCTTTCCCTTCATAATGTTCATCGGAAGGATAGATGACTTTCGAAATCAAATCTGCTTCATTATATTCTTTCATCGCTTTCAGATAATCACCTTGAGAGAATGAATGAATATCAAAATTACGGATATTTTGACTTCTCCATAGTCTTAAAACACTTACAGCCTCTGAGTCAGCTCCTGATACCATAATATCATAAGGAACCGCTTCAATTTCCTGATAATCCTTATATTCATATACAACTTTTCCATCAATTGTCTTTTCCTCAAGATAGCCGTCAAACTTCACAGTGAAAATTTTATCTCCACGCATTGTTAACCATACTTCACCACCTGGCAACCAAATGTCTGGAAGTTCTGTTTGCCAACCATTAACGATCTTTTGTTTGAAAAGCCCATATTCATAACGAATTGAAAAGCCCATTGCTGGATATCCAGAAGATGCTAACGCATCTAAATAACATGCTCCTAAACGTCCTAGTCCTCCACTACCAAGTCCGGCGTCAGGTTCTCGTTCATATAAATCCTCTAAAGTATATCCTAAACTTCCTAAAAGGTTTTTAAATTCATTTACCAAATGTAAATTGTAAATGTGATTTTTAAATGATCTTCCCAGTAAAAATTCAATTGATAAATAGTAAACCCTTTTCCCCTTGTTATTTTTGACATTAGTGTTATAATTCTTTCTCTTCTTCCTTAAGATATCGTTGATTGTTGTTGCACAAGCCTTATATAATTGGTCGACATTGGCTTCAGTACTATGAATGCCGAATAACTTCGACAAATTTTCTTCCACTAAGTCTTTAATTTCAAGTTTGTTGTTCATAGTTTCTCCTTTAAGAGCATAACATTATTTTTTCAATAAATCTTTATATTTCTGTATATATAGTTGGGCTGAAACATTCCAACTAAAATCTATGCCCATGATTTTTGTCGCTAATTGTGTGTAGCGTTCCTTATCATTAAATAAGAAAATCGCTTCTTTTATTTTTTCTAACATTTGATATGAATCATATTCCTTAAAAGCAAACCCGTTACCTTTTCCATCATCATAGTCTTTGATTGTATCAAATAATCCTCCGGTTGCACGGACAATTGGAACGGTACCATATCTACTTGCAATCATTTGCGCAAGACCACAAGGCTCGGTTTTTGAAGGCATCAGCAAGAAATCACTGCTTCCGTAAATTTTCTTTGATAAATTAATGTCAAAAGCAATTAAGGCACTAACACGCTTAGGATAGCGTTTAGCCATTTCTAAGAATTTTTCTTCATAGAAACTTGCGCCTTTCCCTAAAAGGACAAATTGAACATTTTCTTTTGACATGATTTCATGAAAACGATCCACTACCAAATCGATACCTTTTTGGTTTGTTAAGCGGCTTATCACACAAATAACACATGCATTTGCATCAATTGTTAGATTTAAGCCTCTTTGTAAAGCTTCTTTATTAAGTTGTTTGTTAGCAAATGACTCTTCATTATAATTATAAGGGAGGGCTTCATCGGTATTCGGATTAAAAAATTCATCATCAATACCGTTGATAATCCCGATAATCTTATTTCCGTTAATTCTTGTTATATGTTCTAATCCATGTGCATATAGCGCAGTTGTTATTTCACGAGCATAACGGGGACTGACCGTACTAACTAAGTCACTACAAACAATAGCGCCCTTAACAAAATTTACTAAGCCGTTATATTCAAGTATTTCACGATATTCTGAATCTATACCAATTATATCATCCAAAAATGATGTGTCATAGATACCTTGAAACTCGATATTATGAATTGTGAAAATCGATTTTACATTCATTAATTCCCCTTGTTTTTTATATAAAATATCAAGGTAGACATTAACTAAAGCTGTATGCCAATCATGAGTATGAATGATATCAGGTGTAAAACCGATAATTGGAAATGAAGAAAAGATACTTTTGGAAAAGAAGGCAAACCTTTCGCCATCATCATAATGTCCATAGATATTCTCACGGTCAAAGTAATATTTATTATCAATGAAATAATAATCAATTTTATCTTTTGTTATCGTATATATTCCACAATACAATTTTCTCCATGCTAAAACAACAGTGGTATCACCTAGGAATTTTAATTCTTCTTTATATTTTTGAATGATGGTCTTATATAACGGCATCATTACTTTAACTTTGTAGCCACGATTAGCCTTGATAATTGCTTTTGGTAAACTTCCAGCAACTTCTGCTAATCCACCTGTAGCTACAAAACCTGCACACTCAGCGACAACGAATAAAATGTTCTTTTGTTTCATAGGACACCATCCTTCTTTATATAAAATAAATCACCATTTTTGTTTACAAAGTCCTTTTTATCAACAATTCTAACATTCTTATCGGTAATCACCCGTTCTATCAAAGCTCCTTCAGTGATAAAAGTGTCTTGCATTAAAATTGAATCTCTTACAACAGCACCTTTTTGTACTTTTGTTCCTCTAAAGATAATACTGTTTTCAACAACCCCATCAATGATACAACCATCAGCAATCAATGAATTCTTAACAATCGCATCATTTCCATATTTGGTTGGCGCAGAGTCTCGAACCTTAGTATATATTGCTCGGCTCTTTTGTTCAAACACATCTTCTCTTACTTCTTTTTTTAATAAATCCATATTAACATTATAGAAAGTTTTTAATGAACTTATGCTACCAAAATAACCTTCAAAATTATAACCATAGATTTTTAAGGTATTTAAATTTTCTTTTAAGATATCACGGTTAAAACTTCTTAAGTTTCGGTTTATCGCATCAAGAACTAAATCTTGCAATAAAGTTTTCTTAATAATCCATGTATCAGCTGAAACCTTTGCATATCCTGTATAATGTCTTTGAATATTCATGCCGACAACACGGTTATCCTCATTTATATCAAGCAAATTAACCGGCATGTAATCATCATTAGTAATATTATACTCGCGATAGACCATTGTAATATCAGCATTGGTTTGAAAATGTTGTTTAAAGATCGGTCTATAATCCAAATTACAAACATGATAACAATCAGTTAAAACAATATAGTCAGCTTTAGCACGATTAATAAAACTGATAATACTTTTTAAAGCTTCCAAACGGGTATTATAAAATTCTTGACTGACTCCATATGGAGGTAAAATAACTAAGCCTCCATTTTTTCTGGCCAAATCCCATTCTTTACCTGAACCAACATGGTCCATTAATGATTGATAATTATTCTTAGTTACAACCCCAATATAAGTTATTCCGTTATTAACCATATTCGATAGTGCAAAGTCGATTAAACGGTATCTTCCGCCAATTGGCGTTGAAGCTATTGTTCGGTGTTTTGTAACTTCAAATATCTCTTTATCATGAATATTTGAAAATATTAATCCTAAAGTTGCCATAAAATCACCCTAATAGATCCTTTTCTACAATTTGACCAGCTTCAACAGTCTTTTCTTCACCGATAGTAACATCAGAAGCAATAACAGTGATCTTATTGGTTTCATTTTTATCACTTCCGACGACACTATTACGTTTTATAGTTACCCGTTCATCGATAATACTATATTTTATGACTGCTCCTTCTTCGATGATTGTATCAGACATAATAATAGAGTCTTCCACAATGGCATTTCGATGTATTTTTACATTCTGAGAAATTAAACTATTTTTTACAGTTCCTTCAATATAGCAACCAACCGTAATCAAACTGTTGTTTACAACAGCTCCCTCACAAATAAAATGAGGTGGATATGCATCATTTCGGGAATAGATTTTCCAATTCGAATCAAACGGATCAAAATTTGGTTTTTCCCCTAAGAGATCCATATTAGATTCCCAGAGACTAGATAATGTTCCAACATCCTTCCAGTATCCGACATAAGGATAAGCATATAATTTCAAACCATCTCCAAGCATTTTCGGAATTATATTTTTCCCAAAATCATTACTTGAAAGTGGATTGTTATCATCTTCTTCTAAGTATTTATATATTGTTTTACTATTGAAAACATAAATCCCCATCGAAGCATTTGTGCTTTTCGGATTTTTTGGTTTTTCTTCAAATTCAATAACTTGGTTTTGATCATCAGTATTCATTATTCCAAAACGACTAGCTTCTTTAAGTGGCACATCAATAACCGCAATCGTAACATCAGCTTCTTTTTCCTTATGAAAAGCAATCATTTTACTGTAATCCATTTTATAGATATGATCCCCTGACAAAATCAAAACATATTCAGGATTATATCTTTTGATAAAATCAAGGTTTTGATAAATCGCGTTAGCAGTACCTCTATACCAATCTGTTTTCGTTTTTCCTTGATAAGGGGGCAAAATGTGGACTCCGCCAAACGCTCGGTCTAAATCCCAAGGTTGTCCGTTACCGATATAATCATTTAAAATCAATGGTTGATATTGCGTTAAAACGCCAACTGTATCAATATTAGAATTTATACAATTTGATAATGGAAAATCAATTATTCGATATTTTGCACCAAAAATGACAGCTGGCTTTGCAAGCTTATTAGTAAGAGCATACAATCTGCTTCCTTGGCCTCCAGCCAAAAGCATCGCAACACATTCTTTTTTGTTTAACATAATCACTTTTCCTTTCCTATTCTTTTTAAAATAATCATTGTAAATGGAGATACATTAATTGATAGTGATGAGTCTTGATAATTATTTTCCGTACTGAGTCTTGATAATTATTTTCCGTACATATTTCATCATTTGTTTGACCATTTCCGCCATATTTAAGGTCATTACTAGAAAAAACTTCCCGATAACGGCCGGCTTTAACATTGATGCGATAGTTCTTTAAATGAGAACCGGAAAAGTTAATAAAAATTATTAGTTCTTTTTTGTTTTTATTAATTCTTTTAAAACTAATGCTATTATTATCTTTATCTTCACTATTAATCCATTTAAATCCATCCCAAGAATAATCATTTTCCCATAAACAATTGTTTTTTAAATAGAATTTATTTAAATCACTTACATATCTATATAATTTTTTATGCATTTCATATTTTAGTAAAAGCCAATCTAAACCTTGGTTATAATTCCACTCGATAAATTGACCAAATTCATATCCCATAAAATTTAGTTTTTTACCAGGATGCGTCATCATATACCCCAAAAAGGCACGCAGATTAGCAAATTTATCGTTATATGAACCGGGCATTTTATCCAAAAACGATTTTTTTCCATGGACAACCTCATCATGTGAGATTGGCAAGATGAAATTTTCATTAAATGCATATACTAAAGAAAATGTTAGTTTATTATGATGATGGTTTCTAAAATAAGGATCTGTTTGAATATATGATAAAGAATCATTCATCCATCCCATATTCCATTTAAAATTAAATCCTAATCCGCCTAAGTACACTGGTTTTGTAACATTAGCGAAATCAGTTGATTCTTCTGCAATCATTAAAGCATAAGGATAAACTTTAAATATTTCCGTATTTAATTGTTTTAAAAATTCAATTGCTTCTAAATGATGATTACCACCATAGATGTTTTTCTCCCATAATGATCGGTCATAGTCTAAATAGAGCATCGATGCCACTGCATCAACCCGTAAACCATCAATGTGAAATTCTTTAAAATAATACATTGCACTCGATATTAAGAATGATTTTACTTCTGGTTTTGCAAAGTTAAATATTCTTGTTCCCCAATTTTGATGTTCCATCTTTGTCGGATTAGGGTTTTCATAAACAAAATCACCGTCAAAATTTGCTAGGCCATGATCATCCTTAGGAAAATGGGCAGGCACCCAGTCGAGAATCACTCCAAGCTCGTTTTGATGGGCTTTATTGACGAAGTATTTAAAGTCTTGAGGAATCCCGAACCGAGAAGTGACACTGAAATAACCTGTAACCTGATACCCCCATGAGCCTTCAAACGGATGCTCCATAAGCGGCATTATCTCAAGGTGTGTATAACCCATTTTCTTTACATATGGAATTAAAGTATCAGCCAGTTCACGGTAGGTAAGAGGATAAGCTTTTTTGCGTTTCCAAGAACCCAAATGAACTTCATAAATATTCATTGGCTGTTCATATACCGATTCCTTTTTTATTTTTTCAAACCATTCCTCGTCACTAAAAACGAAAGAATCGAAATACACTTTAGAACAGGTATTACCATTGGTTTCATAATGATTAGCATATGGGTCCTGTTTATATACTTCATAAGTGCCATTTTTAATCCAATACTTATAGTTAGTATAAATATCTAGATTAATTATTGTTTCCCAAACACCCTTATTATTAATTTTTTTCATTGGATTTTGAAAGTGATTCCAATTATTAAAATCACCAACAACACTGACTTGATCAGCATGAGGACAATAAACTCTAAATGTTAATAATTTTTTTTCGTTAGTAGATCGATGACAACCAAAGTATTCATCAGCATTAGTTACATAGGAATTATGGAAATGATCGAGAAACTTTTGATCCATAAAATACTACCTCTTATTGATTACATTATACTATAATTACCATATTTTATCAATAAAAAGAAAAGTTCAATAGGGCAATTTTATCGGCAATATAATTTTGCCCAAGAATTAATTTTTGAGGCTAATTTTTCAGTTAATACTCTCGTTTTTATTCTCCATATCCAATTTCCTCCTAAAGTCGACGGGATATTAAAACGAGCACTATCATCAAGTTCCAAATAATCTTGAAGAGGAATGATTGTGATATCTGAAACAGATTTCAAACATTCCTTAATGGCCTTCTCAACAATCTCATTTTCTTTTTTTATACCAAGATATGCTTTAAGATAAGATAATTCATCTAGATTAAGAGATTTAATCCAACCTTTTAATGTTGAATTATCATGGGTTCCAGGATAACAAACAGTATTTTTAGAGTAATTATGAGGAATATATTCACTATTAGCATATGGACTAAAACCAAACTGTAAAATTTTCATACCTGGAAAATTGCACTTATCAAGTAAATCATAAACTTCTGGAGTCAAATAACCTAAGTCTTCAGCTATTATTTTAACATCACCTAAAGCTTCCTTAATTTTTGAAAATAGCTTGTAACCTGGACCTTTTATCCATTGTCCAAATTCTGCAGTTTTATGACTGAAAGGAATCGAATAATAAGCTTCAAATCCCCGAAAATGGTCAATTCTAACGATATCAAACAATTTTAAACTCTCTTCAATCCGATTTATCCACCAAGCGAACCCCTCTTGTTCCATTAAATCATATTTGTAAAGCGGATTCCCCCATAACTGTCCTGTAGCAGAAAATAAGTCGGGTGGAACACCAGCAACTGAAACTGGATTAAGGTCAGCGTCTAGTTGCCAGTATGTAGGATTTGCCCAAACATCACTTGAATCATAAGCTACATAAATCGGCATATCGCCAATAATTGAAATATTATTTTCATTCGCATATTGTTTTAATGCTTTCCATTGTTCAAAAAATTTATATTGGAGAAATTTCCAAAAACAAATTTCATTTTTGTTCTTATTTTTAAAACTCATTATTGCATTAGGTTCACGCACTTTATATGGTTCTTCCCATGACGCCCAATTTCCTTCCAGTTGTTGATATTTAATCGCCATAAACAATGCATAGTCCTCAAGCCATTTTTTATTTGCTTCCAAAAATCTAAAATAATCTTCATCTGAGGTTTGATTTAAAAAGCGTTTAAAGGCGATTTTCAAAACTTGAAAGCGATGATGATATTGAAATGCGTAATCAACTTGATTCATATTACATCTAAGATGCACATACTCTTGCTTCTTTAATAATTTTTCACTACAAAGAATATCTAGATCAATAAAATATGGATTACCGGCAAATGCGGAAAAGGTTTGATATGGCGAATCACCATATGATGTTGGACCGATCGGCAAAACTTGCCAAAACTTTTGCCCAGATTTCTTTAAAAAATCAATAAAATTATAAGCCTCTTTACCTAAAGAACCAATCCCATAACGGTTAGGTAAAGAAGATATATGAAGCAATATTCCGCTACCTCTCATCATTTTTTATCCTCCTCGAATTTCGATAAAAATTTTATTTTTTATTTCTACTAATTAACAGGTATAGATTAATTATACAGCATCTTTTTAATAAAACGGTAAATAAATTTTATAAAAATAAAACGACTTAAAAACAGCCGTTTTATGGAAACTAAATTTAATTTTCGTAAATGTTGATGACTTCACCAATATAAAAACGATGAAAATCACCTTTTGGATAATATCTCGCTTTTACTTCATCAGGAATTTGAGCTGGATCTAAATCCTGGTGATATATTTTTTTACAAACAATTGTTAAACGGGCTTCTTTAAATGAAATACTGTTATCTATTTCCATAACATTTAAATCACATTTCTTAACTTTATCTTCATCACGCCCACTTTTTGCACCAAGATAATTAAGAGTTTTCTTAAATGATTCATCAAAAAAAGCAACAGTAAAATAGTCATTACTTTCAGTAAATAAATAAGTATGTCTTGATGGGCGAACATAACAAGTCAAAACATTTTTTCCCCAGATATAACCGATAGTTGCCCACCCGATTGTCATTGTATTAAATTTATCAACTGATCCTGCGGATAAAAGTGCGTAATCTTGACCGATCATCTTAAAGAAATTTTCGTTAAATTGATTTATATCTTTTTTAATCATCATTAAAACCTCATATATAAAAACAACTATCGCCAATAAATTCCCTTAGTAATGAGTTACAAGGAACAAGGCGTTCATCGATATCTTTAAAATATTTTAAGAATTTCACAATTCGATTTGCTTGAATAAAATATTCATCGTTTCGGTCAATTGCTTCTAAAACTGGTAGCGCATACTTTTTCATAACTCCAAGTTCATATGTAAGTTCAGTATTAAAGATATAATCAGCCTGTTCTTGGAATGGATAAATCCATTTAAATTCCCCTCTTCTAACTGATGCCCACATTGCAAATGTATCTGAGGCATGAGTTTTACGATACTTTGCATCACGTACGATTCGACGCAACATTCTGATTTCTGTAGCACTAATCGGATTGTGATTATCGATATTCAATTGAAAGGTTGGGCTAATATATATTTTAAACTTTTGATGCTTTGGAATTGACATTGTCAATTGTTCATTTAAAGCATGTATTCCTTCAATGATAATCGGTGTATGTTCATCAACCCTTACTTTATGACCTTTAACTCTTTTTCCAAGTTTAAAATCAAATGATGGTATATCAACTTCTTCTCCTTGAATTAACGCCAACATATGTTCATTAAATAATTTGATATCGAGCGCAGCAACATGCTCTAAGTCAGGTTCTCCAAACTCATCAATAGGTGCTTGGTCACGATCAAGATAATAATCATCCATTGAAATTTTAACTGGATTAATCCCTCTAGTCATCAATTCAATCCGTAATCGATGAGAAAATGTTGTTTTCCCTGAAGATGACGGGCCAGCAATTGCAATTAAGCGAATATTGTTAATATCATTTTTAATTCTTAAGCCCAATTCCGCCAGCATATTGTTATGTTTTGTTTCGCACATATTAACCAAATCAATTGCTTTTTGTTCTTCGATATGGTGATTTAATTTCGGAATCGTGTTGGCATCACATATCATAGACCATTCCCTTGCTTCATTAATCATTCTTCCAAAGCTAGGAGAATCTTCAAAATCAGGAATCAGTCCACCGATCTCAGCCCGTGGATATTGAACAATAAAAAATGGATTGTATAGTTTAAGTTTAAATTTTTTTATATAACCAGTAGATGGAACCATATACCCAAACATATAATTGATGTAATTCTCACATTTATATGCATTTACATCCTCATCAGTACGATATTTTAAGACTTCAATTTTATCAAAATATCCTTTTTCTTTATACAAAGCAAACGCTTCATCTTTTTTCATTTTTAATCTCTTAATTGGATAATCAGCTTCAACAATCTTTTTCATTTCAGCTTCAATATCAGAAATGATTCCATTATCAAGTTTATGATTAATTCCCGTAATCTGACATGACATTGATCTTGAAATACAATAATTAAAATTAACCTTTGCATTAGGATATAATCTTTCGATTGCCATGATAATTAAATAACGTAAACTTGTTTCATAGACTTTTGCAGCATCGAAGTTTGTTAAATCAAAAAAATCAACCTCGCAATTATAATTAATATAATAATCTAATTCTCGCAAACGATTATTCACTTTCGCAACATAAGCTTCAATCTTTAAATCATCTGCTAATTTTTTTAATGTAATATTATTTTCAAACTGCATTGATTGATTATTAACTTTTACAGTAAACATTTATTTCACCTCTCCTAAATTATCTATTTCATTTTTTTGACTTAAAAATGGTAATATTAATGAGAACAAAACCATCACTAATGGGTTATAAAAAGTAGTATCAAAAAAACCATGAATTAACATCCCTAACACAATATAAAACACATATGTATTATAATTAACTTTCAAAAGAGTTTGCTTCACCAAATGAAAAGAATAATAGCCGAAAGCAACTGCGCCGACAATTCCAATCGTTGCTAGCGTTTGAATAATAAAATTATGGTAATAGACTGATGTGCTTGCTAAAGAAAGATAATACTCCGAAGTATATACCCCACCTCCAAATAGAGGATAGCGATAAAATACATTCAATCCAATCCGATACAATAATCCTCTTCCGGATAATGAAAGACCACGTTCATTTAAAACATTATAGAAATTCTTTACTAAGCCAGTAGGAATTGCAACAAAAAGCAACAAAAGCAAACAGATATTTATAATCAAAAGCAGTGTCTTCATAAAATCCGTTTTATTTTTGATATCAGCTAAGAATTTAATTGAAAAAGGAATCGAAATAATGATTAACGCCAGATAAGCTCCACGTGATAGCAATAACAATAATGCAAATAATTCGATAAAAATAACAATCAAAAGTTGATATTTTTTTTGGTTTATTGTAAATAAATAACAAGTCAACGGAATGATAATTAAAAAAATCATCGCAATATAAGTTGATATTCCCCATCCGAGATTAATATCTTTGCCCGTGAAAAATGCTAAAGCTGAGGAACCATCCCGAAACTCTAAAAAAAAGAGCATCATTTCAAGGAAAATTAAAACTCCAAAATAAGTAAATGATTTGGCGATATAAATCCGATTGGACTCTACATCACCACGTATATTAAAGAAATAAAGAAATAACAATGTATAAAAGAACCACATCAATATCCCTAAAATAGGGGTTATCAAATTTGGAGAATTAACAATCGAAAAAAACATGGCTATTAATATTAGAATCATTCCGACAAAGATATTGTTATTAATACTAATCTTTTTTCGGAATAAATCTAAAAATAAGAGCGGCAAAACAATTGAACTCCCAATGATAACTGGCAAGATATAATCACTCTTTTCAACAAGCCTTAGTGATGCTATCGCAAATAATACTAAAGGAATTGTTTTAATGCGATTGATGTCCATAATAAAAATCAATAGCGCAATAATCAACCCAAAGATTAGTTCTAAATATATAATTCTAAATTTCCAATTAATTAAGGCAATTATCATTAATAAAAAAAAGTATATTTCACTATTAAAAAGTTTTTCGATCCAATTTTTAAAAGTTTTTACAGATTCACGATTAAGAAAACTATAATGAAGTTCATTAATTTTCTGCATGTATATAGATTCCTTTCTTCATATATAGTATTAATGATTAGTTTTCTTATTATACCATAGAAAAATCTAAAAATCAAACAAGCAACTCCTTTTATAATACAAAAAAAACATCACTTCAAGATGTGATGTTTATGATTATTTAACCAATTGTTGTTTTGCAGTTTCGCATAATGATCTAAATGCAATGGCGTCACTAATTGCAATTTCTGCAAGAATTTTTCGATTGATATCAATATTTGCAGCCTTTAAACCAAACATTAACTTATTATATGATAATCCATTAATTCTAGCTCCGGCATTGATTCTTTGAATCCATAATCTACGGAAATCTCTTTTTCTTCTCTTACGATCACGATATGCATAAGCCAAAGACTTCATAACTTGTTGATTGGCAGTTCTATATAATGTATGTTTTGAGCCAAAATAACCTTTTGCTAATTTTAAGACTCGATTACGTCTTCTTCTTGAAACGACTCCACCTTTTGTACGTGGCATAACTATTACCTCCTATTATTTAATATTTGCGATTTGTTGTCTAATACGACCTAAATCGGCTTTAGAAACTGATGATTCTTTTCTCAAGTGGCGAACTCTTTTTTGAGTTTTTCCTGGAGCTAAATGGCTTGTGCCTGGACGGCCACGCATAACTAAACCAGAGCCGGAAATCTTGAAACGTTTTTTTGTACCACTATGGGTTCTCATTTTTGGCATATCTAAATACACTCCTTTATTTTTTTTCTTTTTTTGGGGCTAAAGTAATTGACATACTTTTACCTTCTAGCGTCGGCTTCATCTCGACGGTAGCAATATCCGCTGTTTCTTCAATGAATTTGTCAAGCATTCTTTGATTATCAATATCTGCTGACAACATTCTAACACGGCGGTTGAATCGAAGTGTTACCTTCAATTTGTCTCCATCCATTAAAAACTTACGCCCATTTCGAAGTTTGGTTTCAAAATCATTAATACTAATAACAGGTGTTAGCCAAATTTCTTTCAGAGTAATAATTTTTTGATTCTTTTTCGATTCACGAGCTTTGCGTTGCTGCTCATAACGGAATTTACTGTAATCTAAGAAACGACATACAGGGATTTTCGCATTTGGGGCAACACAAACTAAATCCAAATCAATACTATTAGCCATTCTTCTAGCTTCATCAATCGGTTTAATACCTAATGAATCACCTTTTTCATTAATGACAAGAACTTCTGACGCTTTAATATTTTCATTCACCAAAGCATCGTTTTTGCGATCAAAATTTTTACTAATAAATCAGCACCTCCATTTTTTTTAAGTACCTACCATAGCAAAAGAAAAGTGAGCGCCGAAACACCCACTTAAAATCACAAAAATAAAATGATATTAGCGACATTATACCTACCAATACTAATCGATCAGGTGAGAAGTGGGTACTTCTTCTTTCCACTATGATAAAATTACCTACTTATTATACTATATTCTATGAATATAGTCAACAATTATTTCAAACAAATTTTCTTAGATATTTTATTATCTCACATATTGAATAATATGATACAAAACTAAAAAAAATCATTTATAAATCTTTGAAATAATAGATAATTAAATTTAGAACAAATAAAAAGATAATCATAAAAAGGATATGGCTTACTCCAAATACGAACCCCACAGTATCATTAACAAAGTTGGGAAAGAAAAAATTATATATTCTATATATTAATCCGCTTGCATTTTCATTGATAATAATCCCAACATTCATAATTGTAACCGGGATAATCAATGTAAATATATTATTTATAATCTGAATTAAAAACAAACTTAAGAACCCGTAATAAACCATCAACAAAAAACAATTAAAATAACCATTAAGACTATCTCCAGAAAAGATAAATCGCTGATATCCACTAAAACCAATTAATAAAAAAAGAACATATTCAATCCAAACAAATAAACCTACCCACGATAATAATGCCATTATTTTTGTCACAAAATATTTAACTCGACTTATTCTAGCCGTACAAATAAGATAAACATACTGATCAGTTCTTGATATAAACGAATAAGAGAAAAAAAAGATTGTCCACACCCCACCAATGAATCTGATCATTAATATGGAATTGTTGAAATAAAGGAAATTATTTTCAATCGATGATACATTATCATTCATTGTTAAAATCATAACAATGTTCCCAACTATTGAGATTAAAAAAACAGCAATGAGAATAAAAACTGTATAGAGATTGATCAAATACGAAATATGACATTTAATTAGACTTTTCAATTAATTCACCATTTTCAATTCCTAACAATACATCGTAGATTTTTTGATAATATTTGGGGTAGTGAGTTGTTATCAAACAAGTTTTTTTATTTTTCTTAAAACTTTTTATTAATTTTAAAAACTCTTTTTGAAATAATGGATCAAGTCCATTAAGAGGTTCATCAAAGATAAAAACATCTGGACTCCCGAGTATTGCCTGAATAATTAATATTTTTTGACACATCCCCTTCGATAATTCTCTCAACAATTTCTGTTTTGGAACTTTCCAAGAGTCTAAATAAAAGTTAACTATCTGCATTAACTCATCAGCTCTCATCCCTTTAATCAATCCTAAATTATATAGAAAGTCATAACAGTTAACAAATTCAGGAAAAACAAAGCGTTCTGGTATATAACTAAATTTTACATTCTTAGATTGAATCTCACCATCAACTTTAATTAAATCTAATATTGCTTTAATCAATGTTGTCTTCCCACAACCATTTTCACCAATTAACAAGTATGTTTTTCCTTCCTCAAATGAATAGTTAATTTGGTTTAAGACCTTCATTTTTCGATATTGTTTTGATATATTAATTAATTCAATGATTTTCATAAGTATATATATTTAACTTGCTTATTTGTTCAGTAGTAAATTCAAAGGTCTCAAAAAACAAAAAATCATCAATATATAAATTATAAACTTGGTTATCGATTTGATAAATTATTTTAATTCCAAATTGGTAAAGGTTGATATCCTGATTGTATTTTAAGGGAATTAAAAGTTTCATGCTTTCATCAGCATCAAGTTGACAAAAATGAGTTTCAATAGCTTCACGTTGGAAAATATCATATTCATATCCTAAGATTTGATTTAAGCTTGTTGAAGATTGATAATTTTGATTTGTTGAAATGATAGTATTAGTTGATGAACCACAGATATTAATATCTAAAAACTCAATCTCAACAATATTTATTTTTACATTACAATTATTCCGTAATCCGATATCAACGGCAACTAATCGCTTAAAGTTATCAACATCATTAACAATTCCTTTCAAATTGGCAACAACCAAATCCTCTGAACCAAATTCCTTAACCTTATATAAACAAAATGAACCGATTAAAATTTTTAATACTTCATCAAATTTGGTTTCCAAATTTAAATATGCTCTTTCAATTTCCAAAGTAAAATCACTTTCGGTTCTAGTATCAATTGTAAAGATGAATTCATATAAATAATACATTTCATGAGATATTTCAAAAGATTCATTAATAAAACTTATTTGTTCTAAAGTAATCTTTAATTGATTAGAATAATCATAATCACTTATAAAGCATTCACGAAATGAGGATTCCTTTGTTATATATAAGTCTTTACTATTGATTAAGAATGTCATGTTCATTATTTCAGAGTCTTGATAAAGTGAAGTATAATTATAAGCTTTTTCAAACGTTGTCAGTTTGATGGTTTTATTATCTTTCGCTAACAAGGCAACCATCAAAACAATTAAAACCGTAAACCCAAGCACAATTAAACCAATATTTAATTTTCTCATTTTGGTAATTTTTCCTCATACAGTTCATAGTATTTTGTAACAATATCAATGCATTCCCATGATCCTTTTTTAAAGGTGATACCAAATGCAGAATATTTACTGACGCCATTTGTCACTAGTGCATCTCCTGTAACCTGAAACACCACCTTGTAATGTGGTTGAATTACTAACTTGAAAGCAACATCCTCTTGGAAGGTATATGATTTAGTTTTTGTTACAACAATTTCTCCATTACCCTTAACATTCACATCCATTTTCTTCAATTTAGCTCCGAATGTGGCATTCAACGATCCTGTTGTTTTTATACTTCTTGATTCAGTTTGAACTTCTTTTACTTTATAATCAATTTCAATGACCTGATTAGTTTTGTTAGTCCTTGCGAAGATTACTTCACCAATATATACAGCTTCCTGTTTAACAATAAAGAAATAATCTTTCCATCCGAAAAATTTGTTGTTCCCTAATTTTTTATATCCTGCTTCAATCTCCGAAGAAGTCATATCGACTAACAGTTTATTTTCTTCTTCATCAAAAAAAGTTAAAGAAGTAATTGCATCATGACCAGTCACCGTATATGCATTAAGGCGAAACATACTAAAATAACTAAAAACAAAAACAAAGATTAAAAATTTTTTCATTATTTTTCCTCCTACAAATATATTAATAAAAAACAACAAAATTTCGTTATGAAAAATGACTACCGATCGGTAGCCATAAAATTTTCAATATCTTCAATTTCTTTGATAATGTTTTTACTTAGATTTATTGGGCCTTGGTCAGATATTAGAACATCATCTTCGATTCGAATTCCAATTCCCTCTTCTGCAATATAAAGTCCTGGTTCACAAGTAATAACCATTCCTGCTTTTAATGGAACTTCAGCCAAACCTGGATCATGAGTATCAAGACCCATAAAGTGTCCGACAGAATGATAGTAATATTTGTCGATATCCTTATCTTCTTTTATTAAACCCAATCTTTTAGCAGCTTCAGTTAATAACGTTTTTGCATATTTATTATATTCCACTAAGGTTACGCCTTCTTCTAAAAACTCAATTGCTGCCTTATTAACATTTAATACTTCCTGATAAACCTCTCTTTGACGAGAACTAAATTTTTTACTAACAGGAATCGTTCTTGTAATATCACTAGTATAAAACTCTGTTCTTGCTCCTAAGTCTAGTAATAACAAATCACCATCTTGAAGAATACTATTATTATCAACATAATGAAGAACGGTTGCATTTTTTCCTGATGCACAAATTGTTTTAAAACCAGTATCTTTTTGATCACTATATTTAAGATAGAAATCAAAATATGCTTCAACTTGATACTCATAAATCCCTGGTTTTGTATTTAACATAATTTGATCGATACCATATCTTGTGGTTTCTATACTTTGCATAATTAATTCAAGTTCTTCAGGAGCTTTAATCATTCTTAAACCAATAACAAGTTCATATGCATTATGTACTATGAGTTCTGGATAATTAGACTTTAAAGTTTGAGCATATTCCAATGCCTGATTTGTATAACCAGGAATATTTCGTCTTTCTAAATTAAGATATACATTTTTGTATCTAGCGATTGATGTTCTTGTTGAATTGAGGGCATTGAAAATAAAACTATCAAAACCATCCAAATAGTTTACTTGTTCAATTCCAGAACGCTCATTTGCTTCCTCAATTGTCAGTTTCATACCAATCCATTTACTTAAAACTTCATCATTTTTTTCAATAAACAATGTTTCTTTTTGGTGGTCACCCTTTTTCACAAGTACCAAAACCACATTTGCTTGTTTAATCCCTGATAAATAATAAAAGTTCTTATCTACTTCAAAATCATATTCTTGGTCAGCTGTTTTTTGAAGAGAGCGACCTGAAAAAAATATTGAAATTGAATTATCAGCAACCAAATTTAAATAATTCTTACGATTTCTAATAAAAAATTCTTTATTCATTTTTAACCTACTTTCTCGATAATCGAAAAGATAATTTCCTTTAATTCTTGAGCTTTGTTGATGGCCAATTTTTTATTATGCGACATAACAGAAAAATATATTTTCATTTTTGGTTCCGTTCCACTTGGTCGCAAAACAAACCAACTGCCATCATCTAAGAAAAACTTCAAGACATTCGAAGTCGGCAAATTAATAATTGATTCCTTATCATTATCTTTTCTAATACTTAACAAATAATCTTCCTTTGCAATCACTCGGTAAATACCAAATTGATGATATTCAGTATCTCGAAAGTGATTGAGTATTGTTTCTATTTTTTCCAAACCTTTTTGACCAACAAGGTCAACATTAACTAATTCATCATAATAATAACCGTATTTATGATAAATTTCATCCAAAACTTGAATTAAAGTTTTTCCCTGTTGAGCGTAGAAATTACATGCTTCACAGCATAATAGCATTGCTTGTAGTGAATCTTTATCGAGAACAAAATCTTCAACAACATATCCATATGATTCTTCATATCCAAAGAAGAATTTCTTATTCGTTTGTTCTAATAATTTTGCCTGTTCACCGATAAATTTAAAACCAGTTAGCGTTGACACTACTTCTAAGCCCCTGCTTTTCGCAATTTTAGCTCCTAAGTCTGAAGTTACGATCGTATTGAAAACAACCCCTTGATAATCTAGTTTACGGTTTTGGATTAAATAATATAATAGAATAGCTCCGGTTTGGTTTCCGGTTAAGAGGGTATATTTCCCTTCATCCAAAACTGCTAAGCCCACACGGTCAGCGTCTGGGTCGGTTGCTAAACAGATATCAGCCTTAACACTGTTTGCATAGTTAATTGCATATTCAAAAGCTTTCGGATTTTCGGGATTAGGTGATGAAACAGTTGAAAAGTTAGGGTCAGCAACCATTTGCTCATCAACGCAAACAACATCATAGCCTACTTCAGTTAAAAGTCTTTTTCCTAATTTACTTGCTGTCCCATGAAGTGGGGTAAAGACAACCTTTATCGTTTTTGGCAAGTCAACGACACTAATCTGTTTTACTCGCTCCAAATATGAATCATACAAATTATCATCAACATAAGTTACCATTTTTTCGTTAACTAAGGTTTCAAAGTTTTGGACTTCGATTGCAAAAGCATCTGGAGCTTTCGCGATTTCGCTAATAACTAAATCAGCTAAATCCGGAACGAGTTGACACCCGAATTCATCATATATTTTATAACCGTTATATTTGGGTGGGTTATGACTAGCAGTAATGACAATCCCTCCACTAGCATTTAAAGATCGGACCGCATAGGACAAAACCGGAGTAGGAGTTATTTCTTTAAATAGATATGACTTAATTCCTAATGAGGCAAGTACTTTTGCACTTTCTTGTGCAAATAGTAATGATTTATGACGGCAATCATATGCAATCACGACTGATGGATTTTTGAAATTTTTATTTAATAAATACTTTCCATATCCATAATTGGCTTTACGAATTGTATAAATATTAATGCGGTTCGTTCCCGGACCTATTACTCCACGAATCCCTCCCGTTCCAAACGATAAATCAGTGTAAAAAGCATCAGCTAAATCTTCTTTTGATAAAGAAGATAGTTCATTTTTTAATTCTTGATCTAATTCAGCATAATCCAACCATTTTTTAATTCTATCCATATAACCCTCTCTTAACATATTTTTAAATTATTTATGCTATCCAAAAAAATCTTTTGGAAAATAATATATCCTATTAGGATTGGAAACATCATTAATAATGAAGTTTCATTAATATACTGCATCCGGCCATGATAAAATCTTGAAGAAAAAACCGGAAACCCTTTCGATGAAATATTAAACAAATTCGGAAAATAAAAATCATTCCATTGCCAGACAAAAGCAAACAAACCGACGGTTACTAAAGCTTCTTTACTGTATGGAAGGGCAATCTTAAAGTAGATTCCAAAAATTGATGCTCCATCAAGTTGTGCTGATTCTTCTATTTCAGTTGGCATCGAACGAAAATATTGTCTAAACAAATATATCAGGATTGAAGAGCGAATCCCCATTCCAAAAGCACTCATAATGTAAATCGCAAAAATATTATTTATTAGTTTAATTCCAAAAAAATAATTGTTGTTAAAAAATAAAAGCCGTGAGATATGTAATGTTTCAACAGGAATAGTTATCACAAATAAGATTAGATAAAATAAAATATTACTGCCCTTAAATTTTAACCTTGAGAATGCATATCCTGCCATCGAGGTTGAAAACAATTGGATTATTGCTGTTACAAGCGATAAAATAAAAGTGTTTTTAAATATTAAAGGGAAATTTATGCGATTGAAAGCATTAATGAAATTTTTCAAAGTCCAATTATCGGGGATTAGAAAAACCATGGGGTTTGTATAATCGATTTGACTTCTCAATGCTAAAGACAACCTGAAAAAGAAGGGATAAAAGATAACAAAAACCAAACCGATTAAGATATATGTTTTTAATGCTTTTGAAGATAACATATATACTTTTTGGTAATTTTTTGGAGTGTTATATTTCTTTATTGTTTTTTTCAAGTCATCTAATTTCATATCTTATTCCTAAATAATAAATTCGCGGTCAACAGTTATTTTTAAATTTAATGATTTATCCAATGACTTAACCTTCTCGTTGATCATCTTTTTTATTTCTTCTTCATCAATCTCATATTTTAGCGGAATTACTAAGTCAAAAATGATCTTCGTATGGGTAGGTCCCTTGACAATGCGAAAGTCATGAAAATGTAATATCGGATCAATTTCTTCTAAAATTTTGGTTATTTGTGCTTTTAGTCGTAAAGTAACTTCGCATTTGGTATCAATCGGGTCCATATGGATAACTAAATTAGCGTGATAAATGTTTAAAAAATCCTGTTCAATATTATCGATTATATCATGACTGACATTAACATGAACCAAACTGTCAACTTCAACATGAGCAGTTATGAATGTTTTAGCAGGACCGTATGAATGTACAATCAAATCATGAATTCCTAAAACACCTTGATATGATAATATTTTATTAGAGATTTCCTCCAAATATTCTTTCGGTGGAGCTTCACCTAATAATGGCGAGATTGTTTCCTTAACTAATTTTATGCCGCTAATAATAATCAAAATCGATACTGCGATTCCCATATAAGCATCCAAATTAAGTTTTGTAAGAAGAACAAGGATTGTTGAGAGTAAAACGGCAGAGGTAGTTATAACATCCATCAAACTGTCAACAGAAGTTACAATTAATGCTTTTGAATTAATCAACTTTCCGTTTTGACGGTAAAAGTGACTCTGCCATATTTTAATTAAAATTGCAATAACTAAAACTATTATGATATATAAATTTACTTCCATTTCAACAGGATTAATAATTTTCATAACCGATGAATACATCAATAACAAACCAATTGCCACAATAAAGAATGAAACAATTAATCCTGTTATATACTCAATTCTTTGATGTCCGAATGGATGGTGTTCATCTGCAGGAATACTTGAGAGTTTAAAACCAATAAATGTAATGATTGATGATGCGGCATCAGACAAATTGTTGATACCATCAGCTAAGATGGCAATACTACCAACTAACACCCCAACTATAATTTTAACAGAACAAAGAATCAGATTACTAATGATTCCGACAACTCCTGAAAGCTTTCCATAAGCTGTTCTTACATTCGGATCATCATGATTTTTATAATTTTTTATAAATGTTTTAATTATCAGTTTTCTCATTACTATACCTTAATATTCTTTTTGTTATATTTTACTCTATTTTACCCAATTCTTCAAGTAAAAGTCATAAATAACAAAAAATCATGATGCTAAAGAAAAAAGTTATATCGCTATAACTTTTTAATAAATTATTCAATGTAAATATTAACTTTATCGCCTTCTGCTGATTCGATATCGATGATATTTCCTGCTACGTCATTTTCAATTAAGCTAACAATTAAGTCAAAATCGATTGATTGTTTGACTGTTTCATCACTTACACCATTTAAAGACTTTTGAAGCATTCCTTGAAATGATCCAGTTTTAATTGCTGTTTTAACTAAATTTAGAGGAACATTAATATTTACCTTATCACCCTCAGCTGATAAAATTTTTACATAAAGAAATTTTGAAGCTGCAGCTTTGATAGCTTTGCCTTCACTCATGATTTTTCCGTCAAATTCAACTTTATTTTTATCTAAAGTTGCTAATAATTCATTTGCTTCATTCGCATTAATAATGCCATTAGCTAGCATTTCAAGTATTTTCATTCTTTCTTCATTCATTGTCATTGTTCTCCTTTTCTTTTTTAAATACTTTATCAAGTTTTGATTCCACAACTTTTATTGATTCTTTAACAAACCCCTCAACCTCATGACCGAATTTGTCAAGTTGAGTTTCAATTTCCGAAAATGCACCTACCAAAGCATCTTTTGCCTTTGCAATATTTTTTGCTGCTCGTTCTTTATGTTTTTTTGTATCTGTCTGATCTTCAATTTGGTTTAACAATTTTTCTGCTTCTTCAACAGTAATAACTCCCTCTTTAACCATTTGTAAAATTTTTGCGCGTTCATTCATTTTCTTCACCTCACTTTACACTTTTTAATAAACTACTTGCTTCTTCAAAGCTAATTTCTTTTCGAGCCAATTTATCCAAAATATCTTGTCTTTGGTTAGATTGACTCTGTTTTACCATATCATCATCTGAAACATCATAACCTAGGCTAATTAGAACATCATTCAACATTTTCTTAACAGTTGGATATGAGATATTTAATTCCTTTTCGATTGCTTTGATATTTCCTTGGTTTTTCAAAAACACTAAAACAAAATTTATTTGTTCTTTTGTTAGTTTGTATAATTTTGTTAAGACAAAATCACCGCTAATTTCAATTCCGCAATGATGACAATGCAATTTTGATATGGAAATCACCGCTAATTTCAATTCCGCAATGATGACAATGCAATTTTGATATTGACAATTCCTCTTGGCATATCGGACATTTTGAGATAATTTCTTTTTTCATTTTTTTCCTCCTACAATATTATAAATTTAATTTTTGCATCTTTATTTTCAACCTTCATGGAAGTATTTCTACTAGACTTAATCATTTGATCAATTAATTGAGGTTCAACATCAATCTTTTTGGCTTTCGCCATTTTCTTTAAAAACACTTTCGCAATTCCAATTGGCCATGGAATAAAAAACAAAGCACTGATTAAATAACCCACGAATTTTGCACTATGAATATTCATTCTCATAGTGATAAATCTTCCGCTTTTCTTTTCGGATCCATACAACAAATCATATGCCTCTTCAGGGGTAATGAGATGTTGTTCAACTTTTTTTAGAATTTTTTTGTTCATAGTTTTTACCTCTCGTTAATATTATATGCTTTTTCTTTTATAATGTCAATACAAAAATTAAAAATATTAATTTTTTTATTAATTTTTTTAATCATTCAATTAATTATACTAAGTATTATCTCCAAATATTCCATATTTATATAAAAAATAAAAAAAACTTTAAACAAAATCGTTTAAAGTCTATTTTTTTTATTCACTTAAGAATTCAACTATATCACTAACTTTACGAATGTTTTGTGCTTGTTCATCACTAACTTGCACTCCAAATTCATCTTCGATTGCCATGATTAATTCAACAGCGTCTAAAGAGTCGGCACCTAAATCTTCTGAGAGCTTAGATTCCATTGTAATATTTTCTTCTTTTAAATTTAATTCCTTAGCTATTAAGCTTCTAACTTTTTCAAATATCATTTTTTTCCTCCTATATGATATAACATTATATTAAAAAAATGTCCTTTTGTCAATACATTTATCCGCTATATTTAAAAGTCAAGATGTGATGGTATAACAAACCGCAATGTTTTTGGAATTATTGTTATTTCCATTTTGCTTGTTTTCCCCATTTCACCATCGGCTGTAAAATTTAATACATTTTTACTCTCAATCATTATTTTCTTACCAGTAGTATAGATAATATTTTTCATGATATTTGGATTATCCAAATGTGTACCCTTTTTATATGATGAAATCATTCTAATAAATGAAAAGCGAGAAAGTTTTTTTACAAGAACTACATCGATGATTCCATCATCAATTTTGGCACGTGGAGTACAGTAAAATCCTCCTCCATAACATATAGCATTAGAAACCGCACAAAGAAGTGCTTCACCATCATAAATAACTTCATCATCAACAGACAACTTAAAATGATTTGGGAATTTATCGAAGAAGCGAGCAATCACCCCTAAAATATAAGCCCCTTTTCCTGTTACTAACGGCCATCTCTTAAAATTTGTCATTTTCTCTCCAACGTCAGCATCAAACCCCATGTTGAAAATATTTAACACCAAACCTTGATCATGTTTTAATAAATCAACCATGACTTCTTTACCGCAAATTAAATTATTTAGATTTAGAAAATCGTTTTTATGGTTTCCAAAATATTTAATAAAATCATTACCAGATCCAGACGGATAACAGCTAATACTAACATGATCGAATCCATACGCTCCATTAACAACTTCATTTAAGGTTCCATCTCCGCCACAACTATAGAACCTTAATTCTTCTTCAAGATGGTTTTTTGCATATTCACTAACAAAAACTCTTGCATCATCGACACCTTTAGTTTGATAGATAATGTAATCTTCATCATTTAATACTTGTTTAATTTCCGCAGTTATCGTATTCGTAATATCTTTTTTGCCGGCTTTAGGGTTTACAATAAAAATATGTTTCATATATCCTCACTCATCTATACTCATTATCTTTTTCTTAGCATATATAAAAAAATCAAAATTAACATGCTCTGCTATTTTCAAAGGTAATTTTATCATATATCCTTCAAATAAAACAAACATCATTTTTACAGATTCCAAAACAGTATCAATTTTCATTTTTTTCAAAATCTCATAATATTTCTTTTTTGTTTCCGCATCAACTTTCTCTAAAAATCCTTTAAGGCCAAGTTTCGCAAAATCAGGATCGAAATATGTTCTTAAAAACGTCCCTAAAATTGCGCTCATATGATTTGCAACTCGGAAACTATAGATAAAATCTTTGCGTTTATAAGCTCGATAAAAATCCAAGGATGTAAAAAGGAAAGAATTTATTAATTCACCGATTTCATTCGGACTAAACATCAAAGGAACTTTTACGTAATTACTAAGTAAATGATTAGGATCATAGACGATTGCGATGTCATCACTTCGACTAAGTTTATTCAAAGTTGTTACATACAAATCAACATGCAAGCCATCATCATAAACACATATAACTTGATTATTATGACTTACAAAGGTATGATACATTATTGGTAAGTATGAATTTAAATATTCTATTCTTTTTATTAATACATTTTCTAAATTATTTTCGCTAGCAATTAAATACAAATCAACATCGGAGTATTCATCTTCTGTTTCTCTCGCAAGCGAACCCTTCAAAAGGATCGCCTGACATAGATTATCATCGATAACTTTTTTAGAGATTTTTTCTATTGCTTGATATTGCCTCATTTTTTCACCTATTAATGATATTTAATTATATCAATTTAAAAATTAAAATGCAAATGTTTATTATCAAAAACAAAACTCTATGAGAATCATAGAGTTTTATAACGTTTATTTTGCTTGTTCATGTGGTGGAATCATGGTCAATTCAACCCGACTCTTCATAATATCAACTGATACAACCCATACTTTTACGATATCACCAACGCTGACTCGTTCTAATGGATGTTTGATATATTTTTTACTCATTCTTGACAAATGAACCAAACCGTCTTCTTTAACTCCACAGTCGATAAATGCTCCAAAATCTACTACATTTCTAACCGTTCCTTGTAATTCCATACCCGGTTTCAAATCTTCAATATGAAGAACATCACTGCGTAAAATCGGCTTATCAAATTTATCACGAGGATCACGTAAAGGAGCAACAAACGCATCAAGAATATCATTAAATGTATATTCACCAATGTTCAATTCGCTCATTAAAGCTTTACGGTCTGCTTTTTTAACTGCTTCAATCAGTTTATCAGTACCGATATCTTCCTTAGTGCATCCTAATTTATCCAATATCTTATTTGCTACTTCATAGCTTTCAGGATGGATACCTGTCATGTCTAATTTTTCATCACCATTAGGAATTCTTAAGAACCCGATTGCTTGTTCTAAAGTCTTAGGTCCGATTCCTTTAATTTTAATATCAGTACGGTTTTTAAATTCACCATTTTCATCACGATAATTAACAATTAATTTAGCCGTTTTCGCATTTAAACCCGATACCCGTTGAAGCAATGATACCGAAGCTGAGTTAATATTAACACCAACACTATTTACCGCTGTTTCAACAACGAAGTTTAACGAATCATTTAATTTTGATTGTGAGACATCATATTGGTATTGACCAACACCAATTGATTTCGGATCAATCTTAACTAATTCTGATAACGGATCTTGTAAACGGCGAGCAATCGAAACTGCTGAACGTTCTTCAACTGCATAATCCGGAAACTCTTCACGAGCAATTTCACTTGCAGAATAAATTGATGCTCCCGCTTCATTAACAATAATATAACTTACTTCGCGCTCTTTAACCATTTTCAATGTGTCAGCAATAAAACTTTCGGTTTCTCGACTTGCTGTACCATTTCCAATTGCCACGACTTCTACATTGTATTTATAAATAAAATTCAAAATCACATCTACTGATGCTTGTTGTCTTTCTTCTGAAACAACTTCTTTTACATTTTTCTGATTCGGATAAATAACCCCTTTATCCAAAACCTTACCAGTTGCATCAACAACAGCTAACTTACATCCAGTTCGATATGCAGGATCGACACCAAGAACAACTTTCCCTTTCATCGGTGGAGTTAGGAGATATTTTTTTAAGTTTTCTGAAAACACTTTAATTGATTGATCTTCTGCTTTTTCTTTTAATTCTGCTCTGATCTCTCTTTCAATTGATGACTTAATTAACCGTTGATAGCCATCAGCGATTGCAGCTTTGACATATTCAACGGAAATTGATTCTTCATTAGTAATCATTCGTCCGTTTAAGAAACGCAATACATGATTAACATCTTCGCTAATTGAAACTTTTAATATTTTTTCAGATTCACCACGATTGATTGCGAGAACACGGTGTAATTTATTTTTGATGGTGCTGATTGGTTCACTGTAATTATAATACATTTCATAAACTTTCTTTTCATCAAGTTCTGAATCTTTTACTGTCGATGTTAAATCAGCTCTTCTTTCAAAGAAAGTACGAATCCATTTTCGGAATTTTGGTTCATCAGATACTATTTCAGCAATAATATCTTGTGCACCTTGAAGCGCATCTTTTACATCTTTAACTACTAAGTTATCTTTTTGAATTTCTTCTGTAATTTCCGTAGTTACATACTTTAAAGCTTCATCTTCAACATTACCTTCCAAAGGAAAACTTAATAGATATTCTGCTAAAGGTTCTAAACCTTTTCGTTTCGCTTCTGTAGCTCTTGTTTTCTTTTTCTCTTTGAATGGACGATAAATGTCTTCTAGTTCTGATAACTTATTAGAATTTATAATTTCATTTTTTAATTCTTCCGTTAATTTTCCTTTTTCTTCAATCAAACGCATAATATCTTCTTTACGTTCAGCAAGTTTTTGACCATACTCCCATTCTTGATATATTGCTCTGATTTGCTCTTCATCAAGGCCACCTGTTACTTCCTTACGATATCGAGCTATAAAAGGAACAGTTCCGCCTTCTTCGATCAATTTTAAAACTGCGGTAATTTGGCTTATCTTTACATTTTGTTCAGTTTCAATCTTTTTTAATAATTGATCGTTGATATAATTGTTTTCTACCATTATTTATATCCTCCATTTTTACAACATTAGTATTATACCACTTTTTAACTTCATTCGCAAACGTTTTTTAGTTTTTTATTATTTTTGAATTTTATAATAAATCAGCTAAAATCCAAAGATATTTACCAGTGGTATGTCCCCAAATTTCTTTAAATACTGAATTATTGATAACCGGCCAATAAGGAGCGTCAAAATGATCGCGAGTTTTTATCCCTACTGGCAAACTTCCGACAATCTGTCGTGAGAAAGCAACATAGAGTGGATGATAATTTGAACCTTCACCATACATTGTTGATGAGGAAAAAGGATTTTTACCTAAGATCCATTCTAATTGATCAAGAGCAATTTGTTTTAGGTTTTGATTGTTTAAGTATTTCGCAATCAAACTAACAGCTCTCGTTTTACTTAAAAGGGTTGCATGATAACCACGTCGTTGAATTGCAATTGGAAAACGTCTTAGATAGACATTTTCTGCTAACTTGATACCACTTTCGATTTGTTTCTTTAAGGAAGCCTTTACCTCGTCAAATGTAGCATACTTCGGTGGGACGGTAATCCGGGTTAAATTAACCTTTTCTTCTTCATATACATGAGCAGGCAAAAGTTTATATGGTGAAATCATACTGCTTGTTTTTTCAATATACTCAGCATATAACATTATCGCCTGATGGTATTTTTGAAAATTAGGGTGATCTGGTGCGGCTTCACAAAAACTTACCAACCCTTGAATTGGAGTTTGCTCATGACCACGATGCTCATAGATCAACAACTTAGAATGATTAACATCTTCATAGAAGAATCCCCGAAGTGGAAGCTCCCAATCTAAATACTCTTGTTGCTGACATGAAACTACAATTGATGCAAATTGATCAGCGTGAGTTAGATATTTTTCTTCCTTTGTGATTTTAAAAAGTTCAATCGCAGCACTTATAGCGGCTCCACAAACTTGAGCATCAGGACCAGGCCCCCATCTTTTTGTATATATACCTTCTTGATATCCCGTTACTGCAAACCAGAAGTCTTCAATTGCACTTCTTAAACACCAATCTGCAAATACTTGGTTCTCTTCTTTAAATAACTTATAGCCTAAGGCTTCACAACTAGAAGCCAAGAAATTTTCAAAGGGCCCGTTTTCAGCAATATTATTACTGTAAATTGGATTTTCTGAAGCAAATGCTTCACTACCCTTAACAATATTTTTTCTCCAAATTGAGTAATGAACAGCTAACGCCCGATAGCCATCATTAAAACGCGTTCTTAACAACCAGTTAACTCCTACTTTAGCTTCTTCTAGTAGCCTTTCATATAAACATGAATCTCGCTCTTTAAATGATAATGCCATTTCAAGTAGTGATTGGGCAATTTCAGCAGTACAGATTTCAAATTGAGAGACATCTCCAGCATCATGCCAACCACCGAAGTCAGGAACCATTCTCCCATCAGGATGGATTGAATAATGATTTAAATGGCATGGAGAATGAACTTCAGGAACATCTTCGCCACATCGAAGCATCCTTAAAAAGTTCAAACTTTTCCATATTGATGCATGATAGGCGCGCTCACTAATATCAAAAAGGTTAGTTTTTCGGTTATCAATTTGCAGATAATAGATTCCTGGCTTTGTAAATTCAGAAAAATCCATTTCGAAAAATGAGCCTAAATCAGATGTAACTGGTTTTACCATCTTTTCAAAAGCAAGATGATGGTGTTCATCAAATAAATAAAATTTATTTTCTTCGGCTTTTTGAGTTAAAGCTATCTTTTTAGCGAAAGGCAAATATCCACTATGACAGTAGGCAATACGGCTATCCAAATCCCAACCTTCAGGATAATCACATTCAACCTTTTGCATTTCCAATTTATCAATAAAAATTTTCAAAGTCGGCTCTGCTTCTGGGGGACAACCCAACAATAAAGGACCAACTGTTATTTTAGTTAAGGCATGAAGAGGAAAGTTATCTATTTCAAATAAGACATGATTCCACTCATTTGGTTTTAAGCTTGGCGCATGTGCGATTGGTTTTTCATCTTTTCCAAATAAGGAAATGTGAAAATAAAAATTTTGAAAACCAGTTGCTTCAGGATATACCCAAAGCGATAAGCGATTATATTGTGAATAATCTTGCTCTCCAAGTGAAAAATGAACTGAGCTGCTTGGTCTAGGACGAATATCTTCAATATCAGTTGAAGTCGTTAAGAGCAAGGATGAATTACCTTCCATATATCGCTCATTACTTAGAGTTAAAGTTCCACTTCCGTGAAGACTAACATTATTTAAACTATTGCAATCATGAACGACAACAGATGCAATTATTTCTTTTTGTTCCCAACGCCATTCGGCACTATCAGAAAAATTTGGTTTAATTTCTTTGTGCGCAAACCGGCTGTCAAATATCATTTTGTTTAATTCAGACACTTTTATACCTCCAAAATTCTTATTTAATTATATATGATTTAAGATGCTTTTTCAAACATAACGACAAATAATTCTTTTAAAAAGAAGCAAGATCTCCACTTGCCTCTAAAAAAATCAAAATCTATTTCAATAATGTAAACAAACGGTATAAGACCCAAAGCGCTGTTCTAGTTCTAATGATATCCCGATTACCTTTAAAGATTTTACTTTCAACATGAATATTATCCTTAATTTTGATTGCGAAATGAACCAAACCGACAGGTTTTTGTGGCGTTCCACCACCAGGGCCGGCAATTCCACTAACAGAAATGCAGATATCCGCCTGAGTTTGATGAAACAAGCCTAAAACCATCTCTAAAACTACTTCGTCACTTACAACCCCATATTGCGAAATTGTTGCTTCATTTACCTGCAAATACTTGATCTTCGCTTCATTGCTATAGGTCACAAAGCTTTCATTAAAGACATTCGAAGCTCCACTAACATTAACTATTTTTGAAGCAAGTAATCCTCCAGTGCAACTTTCCGCAAAACTAATTGTATAATTTTTTTGTTTTAATAAATCAACAATCACTTCTTCGATTTCTTGATTATTAGTACTGATGATGTAGTCACCCATAATATTATAAAAATCATGAACAGCATGATTAAATGCTTCTTGATCATCTTCCTTAGCAGTCATTTGATAACGAATTTTGCCAACACTTGCATAAGGAGCAAGATATACAGACGGATAATTTTCATAAATTGGTCTTAGTAATTCTTCTAAGAATGATTCACCATTTCCCATCACGATAAATTCTTTAGTTAAAAACTGAACATCAACTTTATCTTTTATAAAATCTAAAGCATCCTGAAACATCGGATTCATTTCATGTGGAGGACCAACTAAAATGATATACATTTTTTGATTTTGCTCGATTATTGCGCCATCAGCAGTTCCATTTTTATTTTTTAAAATAATCGCTTCTTTCGGAAAAAAAGCCTGCTTTAGGTTACAATTTGCCATTTGATTTCCAAAGTAATCATCCAAAAGTTGCTTCGCCTCTTGATTTAGACTCATTTCTAAACCTAGATTTTTAACCAAAACCTCTTTTGTTAAATCATCATGAGTCGGACCTAAACCCCCAGTTGTAACTAAAATATCATAAGGACTTGCTTTAAAAACATCAATTTCAGCTGACAATTTATCTTCATCATCATCAATTACAATTGTTTTTTCCACAGTAATCCCTATTTTTAGAAACTCTTTAGCGATATAGCTACTGTTAGTATTAATAACCTTACCTGATAAAACTTCATCACCAATATTTAAGATAATAGCTTTCATATTTCACCTACACATTAAATCTGAATAGAACAATATCTCCATCTTTAAAAACATATTCCTTACCTTCTGAACGCATTTTCCCAGCTTCCTTTGCTTTCAACAAGCCTCCATAATGCATAAAATCTTCATAAGTAATGACTTCCGCCCGAATAAACCCTCGTTCAAAATCAGTATGGATGATTCCCGCACATTCAGGAGCTTTCATTCCTTTTTTAAATGTCCATGCCCGACATTCCTTTTCACCAGCAGTGAAAAAGGTCGCTAACCCCAACAAATCATAGGTGATTTTAACTAATTTATCAAGTCCGCTTTCGCTGATACCTAGTTCTGATAAAAATACTTCTTTGGTTTCATCATCTAAATCACTTACTTCTTCTTCAATTTTTGCGCTTATCACAACAGTTGGTGTAGACGTTTTGACTGCAAATTCCTTAACCTTTTTCACATGATCATTTTCTTGATTGATTTCATCTTCACCAACATTTAAAACATAAATCATTGGTTTTAATGTTAAAAAGTTATAATTTTTAATAACTGCTATCTCCTCAGGTGAAAGGTTGGCATTTTTCGCAAAATCTCCTTGTTCAAGACTTGCCTTTATTTTTATTAAAGCATTGTATTCAACTTCAGCATCTTTATCTGTTTTCAATTGTGCTCGTTTTTCAATTTTCGGGATTCTTTTTAAAACAACATCTAAATCAGCAAAAACCAATTCTAAATTAATAACTTCAATATCACCTAATGGATTTATTTTACCGCTAACATGAATAATATCAGGATCTTCAAAACACCTCACGACTTGGCAAATTGCATCAACCTCCCGAATATGTGACAAAAATTGGTTTCCTAACCCTTCCCCTAAAGATGCCCCTTTTACTAGTCCAGCAATATCGGTAAAGGAAAAGGCCGTTCTGACGACATTTCGCGGTTTCACAATTTCAACAATATGATCAAGTCTTATATCATTTAGTTCAACTAAGCCCACATTGGGGTCAATTGTTGCAAACGGATAATTTGCTGATAAGACCTTGGATTTGGTTATTGCATTGAATAGTGTTGATTTACCTACATTTGGAAGACCAACTATACCTGCTGTTAATCCCATAATTAATAAATAATAATAAACATTAAATGTTTATTATTTCTCCTTTCTAAATATCATATGAATTATTTTATCATAAACATGGAAAATTTTCTATAGTTTTTTGTATGTTTAAATCATAAGTGAAAACAATATTAATAATGGAGGGATACGATGAAAAATTATCAAACAACAGTTAGTTTTAGTGAAATTAGCGAACAATATACCAAAGCCAAACGAAGTATTGGTATTTGCCATCAACATAATGTACCAAAAATATTGATTACCGGAGAAAAAGCTTTACAATTAATAAACCATTATTCTGTATCCAAAGTCGATGAAAAAATAGCAAATAATTTTTATGCTCTCTTATTAAAAGGGAAAAAAATCATCTCTGAAGTTTTGGTTTTACGTTTAAGTGTATATCGTTTTTTAGTGATTCCACAAGATTATCATCAAACATTTAAACTTTTTAAAAGAATTAAACGTCGCTTTCCAATAACGACTGTAACCGAAGCAACAGATGCTTATGGATTATTTTCATTTCATGGTGACAATGCATTGGCATTTTTTCAAGATATTGATTATAAATATATTTTTAAAACAACTCACCAGGATTATACATATTATCAGTTACTCTCACCAATTAAAGATGAAGAATCGACACTTCGACATTTTATAAATTTAAATTTCACACCGATTTCTCTTGAAGCTGAAAAGATCTTTTTGTATAATAATAATGTTGTGTTAAACTTAAAAACAATTCCAAGGTCATACCGTTTGAGCATTTGTCACGAGCTCTATCCTTTCGAAAATATTCATCTAAAAACCAAGGATGTGAAGGTTGTGAAATATGAATTAGAAGGAAATTATCTCGTAACTAATAAGCATTTTATTTATAATTATTTAGGGAAAAAAGCCGGAATTATCCATTGCATTTATCGCATTCCGAATAAAAACAATCCCTTTATCATTGCCTTTGTGAAACGTCCGAAAATGAAAAAAGTTTCATTAATAAAAATAGGTAAGACAGACGCCCTTGTAAAACAAGTAATTAACTATTAAGAGGAGAATTCTATGCATTATGACTTGATCATTATTTCCAATTTAAAAATAAATTGGGATATCTTTAAAGATTTCAATTATCTAGTAATAGATGAAAATCACTATTTAACTGATTTCTATCAAACTAATAATAATCTTAGTTTTGATACTCTAATATTTTCGAATTTAAATTCCATAAAAAATATCGAACTTCTAACAGATAATGGACAAGTCATCACCAATAATGTCTTTCAAACTAATTTTGATCATCTTTTTGCAATCGGATCGATTAATGGTTCCCAAAAATCGATCTATGATCAAATTGTAATAATTTATGAATTTTTAAAAATGGAATAAAAAACCCAGTCCTTGGGTTTTTTTTCTTAACATTAATAAAATTTTTTTGGGGAAAATAAAGTAGGAAGTGATAAAATGAGAACAATTTTAAAAATTTCAAAATATATCTTTATTTTAACTCTTTTTGTTGTCATCGCCTTATTTTTTACCTTTATTTATTATTCCCGGCAACTAGATTATGTAATCCCAAAATCTTTACATGTTGAGATATATGATGGAAATGGTGATTTATATCTAACTTTAAATAATGAAAATCGTAAAAATTATGCAAAAATTAAAAATATTGATCAAGATATTATTAATGCATTCATATCGATTGAAGACAAAAAATTCTATAAACATAATGGTGTTGATTTAGTTAGAATCGGTGGCGCATTGCTTTCTAATATTGAAAACAACAGTCTTCAACAAGGTGCATCGACTATTACCCAACAATATGCTAGAACTTTATTCTTGACTTCATCTAAAAATTACCGAAGAAAACTTCAAGAAGCAATGATTGCAATTAATTTAGAGAGTAAATATACTAAAGATGAGATTTTAGAAGGATATCTAAATTCAATATATTTTGATCACGGCATTTATGGAATTGATGATGCGGCATGGTTTTATTTTAATAAATCATCTGCTGATGTTAGTTTAGCGGAAGCGGCTGCTTTAGCAAGTATCCCAAAAGGTCCAATCTATTATTCTCCGATTAATAATCCTGAAAATAATTATACAAGAAGATGTTTAGTTTTAGAAGAAATGTATGAAGATGGAAAAATAACCAAAGATGATTTGGATGAAGCCAAAGAAACAGAATTAGAATTTTATGGAAATTTAGATCGAACTGACGATAATAATGCTCCCTATTATCAAGATATCATTATTAATGAACTTAAAGATTTAAAAATCACCGATAAATACTCTAACATTAAAGTTTATACAAGCCTAGATTTAAAATTAAATCATATAGTTTTAGATTCTGTAAACAAATATTTTCCAAATGATAATGACTTACAAATAGCTATCTTTGCAATGGATCCAAAAACTGGACGTGTTTTAACTACGATTGGCGGTAAGGATTATAATATTTCGGAATATAATCGAGCAACAACCGCGTTAAGACAACCAGGTTCAGCGATTAAACCATTTTTGTATTATGCCGCAATTGATTATGGTTTTACTCCCGCAACAACATTCGAAAGTACAAAGACAGATTTTTATGTTAATGGTAACGTCTATTCCCCAACAAACTTCGGTGATATTTACCCAAACCGTGAGGTAAGTATGGCTTATGCCTTAGCAGTATCAGATAATATTTATGCGATAAAAACCCATTTATTTTTAGGAACTGATGTATTGGTTCATACATTAAAAAGTTTTGGATTTACTTCTCCGATTAATGATAATGTCTCATTAGCATTAGGAACAAGTGAAGTCCGGCTCAGTGAACTAGTTGCAGGTTATTCCAAACTAGCAAGTTTGGGTACTGATGTAAAACCACGCTATATTATGCAAATAACAGACGCAGATGATAAAGTAATCTATAAAACAAAAGATGACTTTAATCAAGTTTTTGGAAAAGACGATTGTTATATTCTTGCAGAAACCATGACCAATGTCTTTGATAACCGATTAGCTATCAACATCAGCACTACTGGAGCAGCTATTGCAAATCGTCTAACAAAAAAATATGCTGGAAAAAGCGGATCAACAAATACAGATAACTGGATGATTGGATATAACAGTGATATTGTTTTAGGAATATGGACTGGATATGATGACAATAAATTTATCGACAATAACGCCACTAAATATATAAAATATATTTGGGCTGATGTAGTTGAAAGATATATGGAAGACCGTGGAAACGGTTGGTATGAAACTCCAAAAAATGTTGTACCAATCGCCTTAAATCCAATTAGTGGACAAGTGGCACATGCAAAAGAATATAAAAAGAATTTATATTTTAAAGCAGATAATTTACCTTGGTATATATTTGACAATTAACTTAATTTGATCTTTCAAATTAAGTTTTTTTATAAAAAAAACAGGTATTAATTTAAAATAATACCTGTTTATATTTTTAAAATACTAAAGTTAATGTGATTATTTCACCATTACGATGGACTTCAACTTCGATTTCAACGTTAGAACCAACAACTATCTTTCCAAGTTCTGACCTGAGAATTAAAGATTTTGTTAGGTTAACACCGTTGAATGTTAGGATAATATCACCTTCTAAAATTCCACCTCGGTTTGCAACGCTATTAGTTCCAACACTAATGACATATATTCCATATTCAATGTCATCAGGAAGCGGATATTTTTCATCTGGATTTTCCATTAAGCCCCGAACCTCTACCACAGTAACTCCTAATAGAGCTCTAACCGGTTTACGACCGTCTTCTAAGATATCAATTAAGCCTAAAACAACATTACTAGGAATTGAAAAGCCCATATTATCAATTAAATTAGAGGCAAATTTTAATGTATTTATTCCAATAATTCGTCCTGATAAATCTAATAACGGTCCACCACTATTTCCTGGATTGATTGCTACATCATGTTGAATATATTCTGCATCCCAGTCATTAACTCCATCATCATCGGTATCATCGGAAATATATCGTTTTGGATAAGAAATAATACCGAAGGTAGCTGATGATGAATATTGATATCCCGATGGATTTCCGATTGCAATTGCAAATTGACCACTTTGAATTAAATCAGAATTTGCAAATTCGATCGGTTTAAGATAACTATCATATTCAAAGTAAATTACAGCTAAATCCACTTTATCATCATATTGCATTAATAAAGCCGGAATTTCTCGTTCTTCTTGGTGTAAGTAAATTTTCACTTGATCTGAACCAATAATTACATGACGATTAGTTATTAAATAATAACAATATTTAGCAACATCATCAAAAGATATAATATCTTCTAATTCTGTAATGATGCTACCATCTTTTAAAACAAACCAAGCTTTATAAATAACACCACTACCGATTGAATTTCGTTCATATTTTTCGGTTGTTGTATTATAAACATAATTTGATACACCAAGGATCGAATTTTTAGTTTGAGCAATAACATCAATTATATTTTGTTGAAGATTTGATTGATCTATACGATTATCAATAACATCAATTGTAAATTGATCTTCAATCATTCCTTCAGTTGATGTTGCTTTTATTTCGACACTACCTGAAGAAATACCTTTTACTACTCCTTCATTACTAATAGTTGCTATCGATTCATTTGATGAAGACCAAACAACAGTATTAACACTTCCAAATGGTAAACTTTTTACAACCAGTTTAATATTTTGGTCAACTTCGACTTGACTTCGACCAATGATTAACAGTTCACTAGGAGTACCGCTTCTTGGCTTGATTGTAACAGAAAAGGTATCGGAAAGCGTTTGATTTGCAATAATAGTAATTTCCACAATTCCTGGTTCAATTCCTTTTAAGCGCCCGTTTTGATCAATTGAAGCAATACTGTCATCATTTACTGACCATACAACAGTAGCTGCAGCATTATGAGGTATTTTCACAAAGTCAAACTTCACTGTTTCGTCAACAAAGATTTCATTAACACCAGTAATTTCAATTGATGTTAAATCGAACAATGGTTCTTCAACTGTAAAATAAGCATGAGCCAAAATCGTCGTTTTTTCAGTCGATGTTGCAGTGATTTTTACTTTTCCAGCTTGGTGTGCGGTCATTAAACCATTTTCATCAATTGTTGCAATATCGTGATTATTACTAGCCCATATAACAGTTTGAACAGCTGTTTCGGGTGAAACAATCGCATTTAATTGCAATGTATCACCAACAAACATTTTATAGTTATTAGTACTGTTTTTTATTGTCACCCCAGTAGGCGAATTATTATCTATGACAATAGGATCTAAATTAATCGGGATTTTACTATCACAGCCATAAATTGCAGTTGAAACAATTGCTAATAATAAAATAACCATTATTTTTTTTATTAATTTATTCATTCAGTTTCTCCTCACTTATATAATATCAATTTAAAATGTAATAGTTACAGAAATCATTTGATTGTTACGAAAGACATTTAAATTAACCGCTTCGCCACTGTCTAATTCCTTACGAAATTGATATGTATAATAAATCTTTATTCCATTTATTTCTAAAATTATGTCACCTGGTTTTAATTTATTATGGGCAGGACGGTTAGCATCAACTGTTGAAACATAAAGACCATGGAGTATACCATTAGGAACTGTATAGTCATAACTTAAAGAAGGATAATCTTCGGGATTTAAGAGCACAAAGATATCAACAACTCCTATTCCTAATGTTCTCCTTGTCGGTTTAGCACCCGTTTCAAGAATCTTAACAATGTCTTTTACAACATTACTTGGAATTGCAAACCCCATATTATCAATTTCATCCGAAAGTAATTTCAAGGTATTGATTCCAATTAACTCACCCTTAATATTAATTAGGGCTCCTCCACTATTACCGGGATTTATCGCAACATCATGTTGAATGTATTCTGCATCCCAATCCGCTCTGCCATCTCCATCGGTATCATCAGATAAATATCTTTTAGGAGATGAGATAACACCAAATGTTGTCGACCCATAAAAATCATAACCTGAAGGATTACCGATTGCAATCGCAAAACTATTATGAGATATTAAATCAGAATCAGCAAATGGAATCGGTTGAATATATTTATAATGACTAAAACGAATAACAGCTAAATCTACTTTATCATCATATTGAATTAAAGTCGCAGGTAATTTTAATCTTTCTTCACCGATATAAACCTTTAACATTTGACTGTCTTTCACAACATGGCGATTTGTAACCACTAAATAATTATATGTTTCAACTTCATTACTATTGATTGTAGTTTCACAATTTGAGACAGTTGACCCATTCTTCATCTTGGCTTCACAACCGTAAATAACCCCACTACCTGTACCAGTCAAAACCATGTTTATTCCTAAATTACGTTGATAATTACTAACACCGATAACAGCAGGAGTAGCTTTTTTTGCAGCCATTACCAGAACATCTTCAAGTTCTGTGATATTTATTTCAGCGTTAATAGCTATATTGTGAATTTCATTAACAGCTATTGATTTGCAACCTATCAAAAGAATCGATAAGGTTAACAAAAAGATTAAATTTTTTACTTTTCTCATTATACACCTCATATATTAAATAATTGTTTAGTATTCTCCTCTAAAATTGTTTTTACAATTTTAACTTCCATCTTTTTAATTTGACTTATTGCTTCAATAATATACACCAAGTAGCTTGGTTTATTCAGTTTGCCGCGAAATGGAGTGGGGGCTAAATACGGCCCGTCAGTTTCGCTAAGTAAAAAGTGGAGATCAATTTCTTCTACAACTTTTTTAATTTCTTTGCTATTTTTAAAAGTTAAGACCCCGCCTTTTAAAGGTTAAGACTCCGCCGATACCCAAGTAATATCCCATTTTCACAAACTCGCGAGCCATTTCGACACTGCCTGAATAACAGTGCAAAACCCCTTTGGTTTGATGATTTTTTAAAATATGATAAGTATCTAAAGTTGCATCACGATTATGGATAATAACAGGAAGATTATTTGCATTAGCGAAATTAATTTGTTTGATAAACATCTCTATTTGTTTTTGCTTATGGCTTTTATCCCAGTAATAGTCCAATCCTATTTCGCCAATTGCAATGACTTTCGGATGAGCAATTAATGGGGAAAGCCAGGATAGTTCATCATCGGTTTCCTTAACCACTTCACTAGGATGAAGGCCAACTGCAGCAAAAAATTGATCATATTTATTTGCCAACTCAATCGCTTTTAGGCTAGACTGATAATCATAACCAACAATAATCATTTTCTTCACATCATTATCAAAGGCTTCATTGATAATTTCATGTAATTCATCTTCATATTTCTTATCAAATAAATGAATGTGAGTATCAATAATCATATTATTCTCGCTTTTTTTGTTAAGATATTATTATTATACCACAATTTAACTAAAAAAAGTTAAAAAACATACAAAATAATGGACTAATTAAAGTCCAATATTTTTTGATATGCGATCCGATGATTATCAATTAGATTTGGTCGATTTAAAAGAATAACTCCACATCGGATGTAACCCATATGACGTAATAGGTTATTCATAGGAGTATTTTCAAAAGCTGTATCAACCTTAATATTAAAGACTTGATCTTTAATAGCCTCATATTCCATCTGCTTAAGTAAACCTTTAGCGATACCCTTACCGTAATACTCACACTTTACTGCTAATCTATGGACAACATAATATCGGTCGCGATTTAACCAATGACCATTATATATAATATCATATGTCGGTTCACCATTTTTACCTAAACAACAAACACCAACTATCTTTTCTTCAAGCTCATAAACAAATAAATGATTGTTGATAAGATCATTTTCAAAGGTTTGAAAATGAGGATACCCATCATCATCTTGCCATTGAAGGGAATTCCTACTTTTTAAGAGTGCTTTTGCATCTTGAATGACAGTTAATATTTCATTTATATCTTGATAAGTAGCTAATCTAATCATATAAATCCTCAATTTTTTGATTTATTATATCATATCATTATTTATTAAACAACAAAAAAAGGATTAGCTTTTTTAAAGTCTAATCCATTTAAATTTTAAATTATTTTACAATTTTAATTACGTTTCCAGCGCCTACTGTACGTCCACCTTCACGAATTGAGAATTTTGTTCCTAATTCGATTGCGATTGGATGAATTAATGTTACTTTTAATTCAGCATTGTCGCCAGGCATAATCATTTCAGTACCTTGAGGAAGTTCAATAACTCCTGTTACATCAGTTGTACGGAAATAGAATTGAGGGCGATAGTTTGTGAAGAATGGAGTATGACGTCCGCCTTCTTCTTTACTTAATACGTATACTTGTGCTTCAAAATCAGTATGTGGTGTAACTGATTTAGGTTTAGAAAGTACTTGACCACGTTGTACTGTTTCACGAGTAATACCACGAAGTAATGCTCCAATATTGTCACCAGCTTCAGCTTGATCCAATAATTTTCTAAACATTTCAACGCCAGTAACAACTGTTGACATAGTTGGTCTAATACCAACGATTTCAACTGGATCCCCAACTTTTACCATACCACGTTCAACTCTACCAGTTGCAACAGTACCACGACCAGTAATTGTGAAAACGTCTTCTACAGGCATTAAGAATGGTTTATCTGTTTCACGAACTGGAGTAGGGATATAACTATCTACTTCATGCATTAAATCAATGATTTTTTGTTCCCAAGCTGGGTCGCCTTCCATAGCTAATAATGCAGATCCTCTAATTACAGGGATATCATCTCCTGGGAATTGATATTCGCTTAATAAGTCACGAATTTCCATTTCTACTAAATCTAATAATTCTTCATCATCAACTGCATCACATTTATTCATGAATACTACTAAGCGAGGAACACCTACTTGGCGGCTTAATAAGATATGTTCACGAGTTTGTGCCATTGGTCCGTCAGTTGCAGCAACAACAAGGATTGCACCATCCATTTGTGCAGCACCAGTAATCAT
>OBJA01000085.1_pt1 | contig 93127 bp, 77 predicted proteins | sample 1519751 | NCBI WGS metagenome assembly OBJA01 (sample SAMEA3881238, study PRJEB22517) | soil metagenome | biome: lake sediment; feature: soda lake sediment; material: sediment, water from around vicinity | place: India | collected 2013-12-23 | depth 3 m | reverse complement strand
GGCGAATTATAATGGGCGAACACGTAGGTTCGCCCCTACATGGCGAACATCTGTTATATTGGTCGAACACGTGGGTTCGCCCCTACCATGCAAACAATGGAAATCCTTCCATCATATCATTGACTCTGGCTCTTACTGCATCAATTACGGTTTCATTTTCGTAATTGCTTAATACTTCGTCGATCATGTCAACAACATACACCATGTGTTCTTCTTTCAGACCTCTTGTTGTTATTGCAGGTGTTCCAACACGAATACCTGATGTGGTGAATGGTGAACGGCTGTCGAATGGAACCATGTTCTTGTTGATGGTAATATCAGCGCGAACAAGCACATTTTCGGCAATCTTACCTGTAAGATCAGGGAATTTTGACCTTAAGTCGATAAGCATTAGGTGATTATCGGTTCCGCCTGAGATAACATGATATCCTTTATCAACAAATGCTTTTGCCATTACAGTAGCATTCTTCTTAACCTGGATGATATAATCCATGAACTCGTCTGACAGAGCTTCGCCGAAAGCAACAGCCTTAGCAGCAATAACATGTTCAAGTGGACCACCCTGAACACCGGGGAATACAGCTGAATCGAGTAAAGCCGACATCATTTTAATTTCACCTTTGGGAGTCTTTAAGCCCCATGGGTTTTCGAAATCTTTACCCATGAGAATTAAACCACCTCTTGGGCCTCTTAATGTTTTGTGAGTAGTTGTTGTGATAACATGGCAATAAGGAACAGGATCATTAAGGAGTCCACGTGCAATAAGTCCTGCAGGATGAGCTATATCAGCTATCAGGAGAGCTCCAATTTTATCGGCTATTTCTCTCATGCGTTTGAAATCCCAATCGCGTGAATAAGCACTTGCACCTGCAATAATAAGTTTAGGTTTTGTTTCGAGAGCAACAGTCTCCATCTTATCATAATTGATGGTACCGGTTTCTTCTTCAACACCGTAAGCAACAACATTATATAGAATACCTGATGAATTTACCGGCGAACCATGTGAAAGATGTCCTCCATGTGCAAGGTTTAATCCCATGAAAGTATCGCCGGGCTTAAGAATTGTCATAAGGACAGCCATATTAGCCTGTGCACCTGAGTGAGGTTGCACATTAGCCCATTCAGCACCGAATAAAGCTTTTGCTCTGTCGATAGCAAGCTGTTCAGTTTGATCAACTATCTGGCATCCGCCATAATATCTCTTGCCGGGATATCCTTCAGCATACTTATTAGTAAGAACCGACCCCATTGCGTCGAGTACTTGCTGACTTACAAAATTCTCTGAAGCTATAAGTTCAATGCCATGCATCTGGCGTTCTTTCTCCAGTTTGATAAGGTCAAAAACCTGCTTATCCTTTTTCATTATTATGTGATATTTTGGATTTTAAGTATAACTTTTTGCAAAAGTAGTAAAATTAATTCTGATTGGTTAAGAAACGGTTACCTAAACCAAATCACATGAAAAATATAAAACGGTATACCCCATATTGGATGATGAACCTATGGGCTTATAATAGAAGAAGTATGGAAATTGTGTGATTACTAAAATGAAAAAGGGTAATGCTGTGATCAAAGTTTATTGAATCAATGTATCCCAATTGCTAAGGATACATTCTGCCCCATTAGTTATTTTGTTTGCATATATCTTTCCTAATCCTTTAACATCATAGTCCATATGCCCTCCTTCAATCGCGGGATAACGAACAAGATCAATCTTTGAAGAAGCCATCATTGCTATTTCTTCCCGAGTCATCTTGAAGGCATAAGTGTAATTGGTAATTACGGTTACTGTTGTGGAGGAAGAATAAACTTTAGTTTGAGGTGTAGCATCAATCACTGAATAAAGCTTTAAAATCTTTCCATCGTTGAATTTGAAGATTATTTCACTTCCCTTAGGAATTACTGTATTTTGTTCACCGGAGTAAGAAAAAGTGGTATAAAAATCTGCGATATCACCACCCTTATACTCAAAACGTAATGTTTGTTGTTTATTCATAAACTTGCATGTCTTTTCCCCGGTAATAGGGTCATTTTTAACATCACACTTTTGTGAATATCCAATGCTAATGCACATAAAAAGGCATAAAGTAAATAAGGTACTCAGGGTATTTGTCTTCATAATTAATGGTTTTGATTGTAGTGACAAATATATAATATAATTCTACACAAAGAAAGTTTAATTTAAAAAATTGAAAAGTTCAATTCCTCAGAATACACACATCTTAGAATGCTCCATATTTCTAATAAATAAGCAAATAAAAAAGGCTGTCGATTATGACAGCCTCCCTTAATGTTTGCTTGATTATTATTATTTAATAATCACAACTTTACGTGAGATGTTCTTATCAGTAGTAATGATATTGATGCTATATGTACCTGCAGCAATGTTAGTTACATCAAATGAATAACGTTCCTTACCTGTGCATTCTTTTGTAAGAACTGTATTTCCTGAAGGATCAACAACTCTTACAGTCATTTGCGGATACATGGTTTTGTTAGCTTCAATTACAAACTGAGTAGTTGCAGGGTTAGGATAGATGCGAATTCCATCGAGTGTATTCTCTTCTATTCCTACTTCCGATTCACGTTGTTTAAGTTGAACAACAACGGGTGTTTTACCTGCAACTGCAACTGAAATGTTAGCTATACGCTGAGCATGAAGTGGATTTTGTGCATAATCTACTACGATTGTTCCATTACCGCTTCCTGATGCCGTAATTGTTGTCCAGTCAGCATCATCTGTTGCTGTCCAATCTGCGTTAGAAGTAACTGTTAAATTTGTTGTACCGGCCAGATATGTAACCTCAGGAGTCATTGGGCTAACATAAACAACAGCTTCACCTGCAGCCTGAATAACACTTAACTCTTGTTGAATTTCATTTCCATGGATTGTGATAACAGCAGAACGTTCAACAAAGGTCATGTTTGCACTGTATTGAGCGTTCATAATACCACTACCTGAACCATTTGTAGGTATAGTGATCCAACTTGCATCGGTAGTTGTTGTCCAGTTGAAGTTAGCATTAATATTGAAATCAACAGAGCCCGGAGTTGCAGGTACATTTGCAAGTAAAGGTTCAACTACAAGAACTGGTATTGCTGCCGCCTGAGTAAGGACAATTGATTGATCACTTAGTCCGTTAACACTTACTATGACAGTAGCGGTGCGTTCAGCAGCCCAGGTATTTTCCTGATGTACCAAAGAAATAATACCATCACCAAATCCTGAAGGTGTTGGAACACACCAGTCAGCGTTACTTGTAACAGTCCACTGAGCATTAGAATTTATTTCAACATCGGCTGATCCTGCTTCTGTTCCAACAAAGAAATTGGTTGGTGTTAAAGAAAGGGTAGGAGCTGCGCCTACCTGAATTACATTAACAACTACCGGTTCAAGTCCCAAAACAGAAACAGTAATAATTGCTGACCTTTCAAGTGCTACGATGTTTGATGTATAATTTACCTGAAGCATTCCTGTACCGTTTCCGCCAGGTGTAACAATACACCATGGTTCATTACTTACAGCAGTCCATGCGGTATTTGAAACCACATTTACCGATGATGTTCCGGAAAGAGCAGGAACTGTTAAGGTTAACGGATTAACGCTGATAGTTGGAGGCTCTGCCATTGTAGTGGCTGAAGCTGTAACACCACTTGAATATAAATTTTCGCCATTGATAGAGAATGCCTTATAATAATAAGTAGTTGCTGGAGTGAGGTTAAGATGGCTGAAGTTATTTGAATTACCAACATATAGAACTGTACCACCACCTGGGAGAGTATTACCTACTGAATAGGCAGTTCCTGAAACCGGGGTTCCAATAGTAGGGTTATCAGAATATACCAACATAACATTGTTTCCATCAGGGTTTAACAACCATCCTAATTCAATGCGTGTATCGGTATAAGCAATTGCAGCCAAATCAAGAGGATTAATAACAACTGAACCACATGATACTTCGGCCGACCACCCTGATGCTGTTACTGATGCATTACTCCGGAATACTAATGTAAGAGCACCCCATGTGTTATCTGCTGTAATTGTGCCCGGTGAGTCGGTTCCGCAATACTTGCCAATAGGTGGAGCGAAAGTGTTCTTTCCGTTATAGATAGCAAGGTAATCGTTAACACAATCGGTTGATGGTTCGAGGTTAAACTCTGTAAAATTAAGCGATACTTGTCCGCCAGCCTGTGAAGGGTATAAAACCATTGTGTAGTTAAGGTTATTACCATAAGGTAGATTTCCACCCGGATCAACAAATGTACCTGAGCATGATGTGATGGTTGAATTATTCATCACGAAGTAATCAGGAATAACTGTGATGTAGTTAGTTTTTGTTTCTGTAAATTGTCCGTTAACTGTAAGTGTTACAGTCTTGTTGCCGGTAGTGTTGTAAATAACAGTATGAGGGCCTGCAGTATTTGCAGTAGCCGGCATTGCACCTTCGCCGAAGTTCCAGTTGTAAGATGTTACATTACAAGTAGACATATCGGTAAATACCAAAGGATTATTCACAACAACGCTTGTTAAGCTTGCACTAAACTGAGCATTAGCTTCATTAACCAGGACAAATGAGAGGTTAGTTTTAGAGTTAGTTCCTCCGGCATTAGTAGCGGTAAGTGTTACATCATAATTACCGTAGGCATTGAATTGAACTTGTGGATTCTTTGATGATGCGCTCGTGCCATTTACAAAAGTAACAGTTGCCGGGCTGAAACTCCACTGCCATGAAATTGGGTTACCTGTTGACATATCAGAGAAGGTAGTAGTTTCATTTAAGCAAGGTTTGTTATTGCTAACCTGAAAATTAACTGTTGGTCCAAGTGGCCCGATATTAAAGGAAGCGATCTTAGTTTTGCGTCCACCACTTTCATACTGACTGGTAAACCAGAAAGTTTCATCATCAGCAGGGTCAATACTTAAAAGCGCATAGTCGCCCCAACGGTTGGCACCTGTTTGAGAAGCAGTACCGGTATGAATAATTCCTTCAGGAGCATCCATTATACCTGAGGCAGCTAAATATTGCTCTTCAGTTTGTCCGGTGAATCTTATTCCTGGATACTCAGTAGTACTTGAAATTGAGTATGCAAGACCTATTTCTTTGCTACCGTTCATTGAAACGCTACCCATCCAACGTGAATGAGCGTCAGGAGCATAGGTACCAGTTTGACGAACAGTCCATGGAGATGATCCGGTTTTCCTGAGTTCATACCAACGAATACCGGCATGGTCAGTTGCATCAACATCAACGGTATGGCAACATACTATTGATTGATAGGAACCCCAGTTTCTGTACTGTGGAACATTCATAATAACCTGTGGTATAGCATCAAGTTTCTGGCTTGTACCCGGCTGTTTTATATTATTCCAGTTATTACCAAAGTTACTGTCGTAAGCCAGTACATTAAGTTGTTGTACACGTTGGAATGTTGAACTTGTAGTTGTTGTCCAGTTTGCATTTAATTCATAAATCCATAACTGATCGGCACCGCCACCAAAAGCATCGTCCTGCTGTGCAATAAACATACCAGGTTGGGTTGCAGGAGGAGGAGTTCCGTCACAATCAATTGGAGGAACCATCATAAAACCATCAACTGAACCCGGACGCCATGCGTTATCAAAAGATATCATCTTAGGATTTTGTCCACCGGCAAGAATTACTGAGCGTTCAAAAACATAGATATCTGAACCTGAACTTGTATTAGTTCCCATATAGTAACCATCATGCCAGATACCAAACTTCATATAGTCGGGCATTCCGTTCATAGCAAATGAATATTGGTACCAGGTGCCTGTTGGATCGTTTGTTGTTGAAACAGCAATAAGCATTCTGTCGGGATTTGTACAAAGAGCAAACTCGGCAGCAAACCAACGGTCGGCTTGTTCATCATAAAGAACTATAGGGTCACCATCATTACAGTTTGATCCCTGAACATTCCCAAACAAAAGGTTCATGTTTGTGGGACCTGCAAGTTTTGTTCCTGCTTTGTTATAGATAGCGTAAGTTGTGTTAACTGTCTGCATGTAATGGTTTGGACCTGCTGTTCCATTACAATCAGGTGGGTAATAAGGAGAGTTCTGCCCCTGGAAAACAATGTTAGGCTCGCCTGCTTCGCGACTTGAAACATGCTCTTTTTGCCAGGCAGGGTCTGGTCCTTTAGGATATGCAGTTGCTGCATAAGGATATTCCCTGTTTCTTAACTTAGGGTTTAAGAGTTTAAGATCAGCTTTAGCCTTCATGATTGCCATCTCTTCGGCTGTAAGTTCTGGCAGATCTCTAAGTGGCTGACTGATGCCGATGAATGTACCGGTACCAACATGGGTAGGATAGATAGGTTCATCCTGTCCTCTTGCCGAAAGTACCACTAATGAAATGAGTACAATTAGTAAATGTTGAAACTTCATAATTTATGGTTTTGTGTGATTTCAAGTATTAAAAGATGTGACATGACTGTTGACTATATAATTTATTTGACCGAAAAAGCGTTGTATAATGTGTGATTACCCGGCCGCCAAAAGTATAATTAATTTCATTACTTCTCAACCTATTAGATAAATAATTCTAAATTTGTGACATGATCCGTTTGCATTTGATTCTGATTATTTGGTGTTTAACACTTCTAGGCTCAAAGAACATACTGGCTCAGCCACAACCTGCATTATCTTGCCTCTCAGTAATCTCCGAAACATCAGTCGAAGTATCATGGTCGGTTCCCGCTGGAGCATACGATGGTGTTAGAATTTACTATGGCCCTGTAGGTGGTTCTGTCAATTTTCAGGATATCAATAATAATATTTCAACTTCTGCAACTATTAATTCACTCAATACAACAATCAGATATGAGTTTTTCCTCGCTACTTTTATAAATAACATACCAATCTCATTGTCACCTGAATCAAACAGGGTGCAAACAATGCAGCTTGGAGTTGCCGGCGATGGAACAGGGATAGCAAGGCTTGATTGGAACAAGCAAAACAATAGCGATAACCTATACTCAGTATACAGATCATTAGATAACGTCAATTTTACACTGCTAACAACCACAACTGCAAATAAATATAATGATACTATAAACAGCATATGTGGGTTGACTAGTCTATATTACAGGATTGAAAATCAACAATGCCTGTCACTTTCAAATATTGCAGGAGGCCGTTTTCAGGATCTTACTAATCCGCGAGACCCTGTTTTATCGTATGTGACAATTGAAAATGGAAAAACTGAAGTTTATTGGACTCCCAGTAGTAGTAGTGATGTTGACTCAATTATCATTGAACGACAAATAGGGTTTTCATTCATTAAGTATGCAACCATTGCCCGAAGCACTTACTTTTACGATGATGCTTCAATAACAGGCCATATTAATCCATGTGATAATATTGTAACCTATATTATCAGAGCAATGGATGAATGTGGTAACGAGAGTCCTGGTGCAATTAATTACCTTAATCCTCATAATACAATCCTCATAACCGGAAATACAAGTGAGTTATGCGAGCGTAAAGCAATAATAAACTGGAATGCATACAAAAATATGCAACCTGCACTTAGTTATTATAAAATAGAAAGGTCGGTTAATGGGTCACCATTTATTGATATAGCTCAGGTACAGTCAACAAGTCAGGAAAACTATAATTTCACTGATGATGAATTTCTGGAACCTGGAGTACCTGTAAGATACAGAGTTGCAGCAATAGCCGGTGATAACAGCAAATTATCTCACAGTTGTGAGTTGCCACTATTGCCTCAACCCGAACTGATCACAAACTTTGAGATAACAAATGTTACCGTCAGTAATAATAGCTTTATTACTTTAACTATTCAGTCAAATCCAGCAACAGTACCTCATGAAGTTGAATTATTCAGAACCAATGAAGGATTACAGGAAAAGATTGCAACCTTCACCTGGAGCAGTAGTAGTACATACACATTTCAGGATCTTAATGCGTCAGTAAATAGTGAGACTTATGAATACTTAGCCAAGGCTTTGGATGATTGCGGTTTTAATATTGCATCAAGTAATGAATTCAACTCTATACTTTTGAATATCAGCGTAAGCGAGGATAACTATATCACCTTAAATTGGAACCATCACGAAGGGTGGGGTTATGAACTACAACATTATCTGCTTTATAAATACTCAAATGGAGTACTTGTTTCAGGATATCCGGTAATGATAACATATAATCTTAATAATTATCTTGAGGCAGACAATGGACTTAATGATTTAAACATAACTTTTGCAGTTGAGGCTGTAAGTTTTGATGGGAGAATTAGCAGATCAAATGAAGTTTTGCTGCCAAGAGATGCTGATATAAAAGTTCCAACAGCATTCAGGCCAAATGGTATTAATACAACCTTTAAGCCGGTTATCCGTAACATTGATAGATCAAATTACAATATGAGTGTATACAATCGCTGGGGACAAAAAGTATTTGAGACCAACGATTTAAGTGAAGGCTGGAATGGAAGTGTAGACGGAAAGATTACACAGGGGATATATATTTATGTATTAACCTACATCGACCAATCGGGCAGAAAAGGAATAAAGAGAGGTTCTGTCAATTTAATCATGTAATAGCTACTACCTATATTTTAATATCTTTGCAAATTAAATAACAAGTCATGGTGAACTGTAACAAAGTAGGCTTTCAACCTAAAAAAGGTGAGCTAATAGGCAATATCATCGCTAATGCCTTCTTTCTGTGGATACTTAGTTTAGTTCCGGGATGGGAATTAAGCTGGCTTAAAGATAATTACACTGTCGTGTTATTCATACTTCAGATTAACTGTGTAGTGCAAATTGTTGGGAACGCAGTACAATTTTTAATTTTTAGCAAAGCATTCAGACTCCTGATAAAAGCTTTTCTCGAAATGTCCGGATTAGTTCCTCTTATACTCCTTTATTATATCTTTCCATTTGACTTTGAAGGAGGCTTAAACGTCCTTGACAAACTCTTACCAATTTTCTTCATTATTGGAATAGTTATATCAGTTATTCAAATCATAAAGTATATCATAAAGTTCTTGAACAATCTCGGCCCAACGGCCGAAACAGATTCAGTAAGGTGAACAGAAATTGAATATCTTTAACTGATTTTCAGTTCATTTATATTCGCATTGAAACTTCGGTGATGAATTGTTCATATTACTGGCACTATTCACCGAGGAAAGTGCCCATAAACACTCAAATGCTAAAGATTCTTAAAACCGCAATATTATGTTGCATTAAGCTCATTTTAATTAACTTTGCAAATTCCAAACATAAGTTCTATGTCACTTAGCAATGATAAATTCGTAGGTGAGGGATACACTTACGACGACGTTCTGTTAGTACCTGCATATTCTGAAATACTTCCGCGTGAAGTTGATACAAGCTCAAGATTTTCGAGAGATATTAAGATCAATATTCCTATTGTATCGGCTGCGATGGATACTGTTACCGATTCGGTTATGGCAATAGCCATGGCACAGGAAGGTGGTATTGGTGTATTGCATAAAAATATGTCGATTGAAGATCAGGCGAACGAGGTTAGAAAAGTAAAGAGGGCTGAGAATGGCATGATATTAGACCCTATCACTCTTCTTGAAAGTGCTTTGGTTGCCGATGCCCTCAAAATAATGTCGGAATATAAAATTGGAGGCATTCCTGTTGTTGATTCTTCAAATAAACTTGTAGGGATAATTACCAATCGTGATTTACGCTTCGAGAGAGATCCGCGCCGCCCTGTTTACGAGGTAATGACCAGGGAAAACCTTATCACTACAACTGAATTCACCGACTTTGAAAAAGCTGCAGATATTCTTCAGGAGTATAAGATCGAAAAGTTACCTGTTGTAAATAAGGATTTTAAGCTTGTAGGCCTGATAACCTATAAGGATATTATAAAGATAAAGGCACGGCCAAATGCTTGCAAAGACGAACGAGGAAGATTAAGGGTTGCTGCTGCAGTAGGTGTTACACGCGATTTAGTTGAGAGAGTTGACGCGCTCGTGAGTAATGGTGTTGATGCTGTTGTTATTGATACAGCCCATGGCCATTCTAAAGGAGTTATGGATGCTGCAAAATTGTTTAAAAAACACTTCCCACACACTCAGCTTATAATCGGTAATATCGGTACAGCTCAAGCCGCCCGTGATCTCATGAAACTTGATATTGACGGCATTAAAGTTGGTATAGGCCCCGGATCAATTTGCACAACCCGAATTATTGCCGGTATAGGTATTCCGCAATTAACTGCAGTTAATGAAGTTGCCAGTGTACTCAAAGGATCTGGTATACCTGTAATTGCCGATGGTGGTATAAGATATACAGGTGACATAGCTAAAGCCATTGCAGCAGGTGCCGATTGTATAATGGCTGGTAGCTTATTTGCAGGTGTTGAAGAGTCACCGGGTGAGACTATAATCTTTGAAGGAAGAAAGTACAAGACATACAGAGGCATGGGTTCGATTGAAGCTATGCAAAAAGGATCAAAAGACAGATATTTCCAGGATGCAGAAGACGACATCAAAAAGCTTGTACCTGAAGGTATTGTAGGCCGTGTCCCATACAAAGGCACTTTATCGGAAGTTATTCATCAGTTAGTCGGTGGACTTAAAGCAGGTATGGGATATACCGGATCGGCAACCATTGAACACTTACAGCAAGCTAAGTTCATGAAGATTACAGCTGCCGGTGTTGCTGAAAGTCATCCGCATGATATCACGATTACCAGAGAAGCGCCAAACTACAGCAGATAGGTATAGATTAAGCAAGTTAACCATATTACCAGATAATCAGAATACAACCAATATTAGCACCAAACAACCAATGAATAAACTGACTATGAAAAACAGGGCGTTAACGAATCTAATTCTCACAGGTATTATAGTAATACTATCAGCCATAAGTGTAAATGCGCAGGAGAAAGATCCGGTCATATTAACTGTTGCCGGAGAAGAAATTACTAAAAGCGAATTTCTTAATGTTTATCATAAAAACAACGTAAACGGTGAAGTGCTCGACCGTAAGTCGCTTGAGGATTATATGGAATTATACATAAACTTCAGACTTAAGGTTAAGGAGGCAGAGTCATTAGGTATGGACACAATGGCTTCATTCAGAGAAGAACTTGGTGGCTATAGGAAACAGCTTGCTCAGCCTTATCTTATTGATGAGAAAATGAATAAAGCACTCCTCGAAGAAGCCTATAACAGGAAAAAAGAAGATATAAGGGCAAGTCATATATTGGTTAGAATCGACAGGAATTCGGCACCCGAAGATACACTTACTGCATATAAGAAGATAATGGCGATAAGAAAGCGTGCCCTTAAAGGTGAAGATTTCAATAAACTTGCAAGAGAAAATTCAGATGATCCTTCTGCAAAAGACAGGTCAACACAAAACGGTGTTGTTAAGGGTAATAATGGTGATCTTGGTTATTTTACAGTTTTCGATATGGTGTATCCTTTCGAAACCGGGGCCTATAATACTAAAGTAGGAGAAATATCGATGCCTGTAAGAAGTGATTTCGGATACCATCTTATTAAAGTAACTGACCGGAAGCCGGCAATGGGCAGAGCACAGGTTGCACATATTCTTATTCGTATACCTGCAAAAGCAACTGCAGCAGATTCAGCAGCTTTCAAGGAAAAAGCTTTAGAAGCTTATAACCGCATAATGAAAGGTGAAGATTTTGCTAAAGTGGTTGAGGAATATTCCGATGATAAAACTACCTCAACAAAAGGAGGCGTTCTTCCTTGGTTTACAAGTAATAAGATGATACCTGAATTTATATACGAAGTATCAAAACTTAAAAACCTTAATGAAGTTACTAAACCTTTCTCATCAACTTTTGGATGGCATATCATAAAGCTAATTGACAGGAAAGAAATTGGATCATTCGAAGATAATCTTAACGATCTTAAGCAGAATCTTACGCGCAGCGACAGAGCTGAGAAGAGTGAAGATGCACTTATAAGGAAAATTAAGGCAGAGTATAATTTCACTCAGAACCTTAAGGCAAGAAAAGATCTTTATAAAGTTGTAACCGATTCAGTGTTTAAAGGAAAATGGAGTGCTGATGCAGCCATTGCACTTGATAAAACACTTTTCACTATAAATAACAAGGCCTACACACAAAAAGATTTTGCAAACTGGCTGGCTAAAAACCAAAAACCTTCAAATAAAGAAAGAATTCAGTCGTATGTAGATAAAATGATTACTGAGTACACTAATCAGGAGTTACTCGCTTATGAAGATAGTCAGTTAGAGCGTAAGTATCCTGAATTCAAACTTCTTATGAAAGAATATCGCGATGGAATTTTATTGTTTGAATTAACTGAGCAGAAAATTTGGTCGAAAGCAAGCAAGGATACCCTGGGATTGGAGAATTTCTTTATGAGCAACAGAAATAATTACATGTGGGGTCAGCATATTGATGCTACTATTTATACTTTAAATACAAAGGATAATCAGGTGATTGAAAACTTCAAAGCACAGCTGAAGAATAACGTACTCGATCAGGATTTGCTAACACTTTTCAATAAAGACAATAAGAATATACTGTCTATTGAGAGCAGGAAGTTTGAAAAAGGCGATATACCAGAGAACCATAAATTAAACTGGGAGAAAGGGGCTATATCACAGGCATCTTATGACGGTAAGACTGAGTTTATGAAAGTTAATTCGATTAATGAACCACAATTGAAGAAATTAAACGAAGTTAAAGGTCTTGTGACAGCCAATTATCAGGATCATCTGGAGCAGGAATGGATAAAAGAGCTAAGATCGAAGTATTCGTTTAAGGTAAACCAGTCAGTTTTGTCATCAATTAAATAAATGCAGAAGTTTCTGAACTTAAAGTTATTTATAATCTTATCAATAATCTCACTGACGGGTTGTAAGTTTTTTGAATCCAAAAAGAGTGGTCAGATTATTGCAGAATGCTATGGTAATTATCTATATAGGGATGATCTGGAAGGTTTAGTTCAGCCCGGCACAGGAGTTAATGATAGCCTGGAGATTACAAAGCAATTTATTGATAACTGGATACTGCAGAAAGTAATGCTTCATCAGGCTGAGAATAATCTTACCGATGAGCAAAAAGATTTCGCTGATCAGATTGAATCATACAGGAACTCTTTGATTATCTATGCTTATGAGAGTGAACTCATAAAACAGAAACTTGACACAGTAATAACTGAACAGCAGATTGAGGAGTTTTACAACAACAATTTGCAGAATTTTCAGTTAAGAGATAACATTGTTAAAGTGAAGTATGTAAAGATTCCTAAAGCATCTGCCAAGCCTGATTTTGTCAACAGAGTAACTAAGCTTTTAAGATCAGATAAGGTAGTAGATGAAGACGAACTCTCTGAAATATGTCAGAAGACAATGATTTCATGCTTTGGAGACTATGAGAACTGGATTCGGTTTGATGATTTAATAAATGAAGTTCCAATTAAAACCGAAGATAAGGAGTCATTTCTCGAGAACCGAACATTCTATGAAACAAGTGATTCACTGTTCGTTTATCTTGTAAAATTTAAAGAACGCAAGATGAAAGAAGGTGCTTCACCGTTATCTTTTGAGATTGAGAATATAAAGAGTTTAATATTGAACCGACGCAAGATAGAACTCGTTCACCGGATGCAACAGGAGGTATTCAGGGAGGCGATGAATAAAAATGAGTTCACTATTTATTAATTAACAATCTCCTGAAATTATATTAAAATGAGAAAATTTGTTAGCCTGATTATCGTATTAACTGTAATGATCTCTTCTAAGAACCTCTACTCACAAGAGCAGGTTATTGATGAAGTAGTTGCAGTTGTTGGTGCTAATTATATACTGGCTTCGGAGATTGAAGTGCAGTACCTTCAATATAGAGAGCAAGGTATTGCAATTGATTCAAGAGCTTTGAGATGCAGGATATTTGAAGACCTGCTGTTCCAGAAACTTATGGTGAACCAGGCAGAGCTTGATAGCGTTAAGATCTCCGATGAGATGGTTAATCAAACAATGGATGCCAGATTCAAATACTACATTCAGCAATTCGGCTCCCAGGAAAAAATGGAGAAGTTTTATAAGAAATCACTGCTTGAAATACGAGAAGAATTTAGAAGTATTGTAAAGCAACAACTTATGGTTGATGAAGTGCAGCAAAAGCTGGTTAAAGACGTTAAGATTACCCCTGCGGAAGTAAGACGTATGTTTAATGCACTACCTAAAGATAGTATTCCTGAAATTCAGACTGAATTCGTGATAGGCCGTATTGTGAAAGAACCTACAATTACCAAAGAAGAGTTAGAAGCTACGCGTGAAAGACTTAAAGCTCTTAAAGAGAGAATTGCAAAGGGAGAGAACTTTAACGCTTTAGCAGTTTTATATTCCGAAGATCCCGGATCAGCAAAAAGAGGTGGAGAGATAGGTTTCGTAGGAAGAGGTCAGCTATATCCTGAGTATGAAGCTGCTGCCTTTACTTTAAAAAAAGGTGAAATATCGGATATTATAAAGACCAAGGCAGGATATCACATTATACAGTTAATAGAACGCAGGGGAGAACAGATAAATACTCGCCATATTCTATTGATGCCAAAAATTTCGGAAACCGAATTAAGTAAAGCCAATAAACTTTTAGATAGTGTTGCTGTTTTGATTCGTGAAAAGAAGATCACTTTCGAAGAAGCAGCATTGAAATATTCTGATGATCCCGGCAAAATTAGCGGTGGTGTAATTATTAATCCGAGCACCGGTAATACCCGTTTTGCACCTAATCAACTTGATCAGAGAGTGTTTAACATTGTTGACAAGCTCAAAGTTGGTGAAGTTTCTCGTCCGGTATCTATCATGAATGATGAAGGCAAACAAACTATTCAGTTATTGTACCTTGTTGATAAAACCGAACCACATAAAGCAAACCTGAAAGATGATTATAACGAGATTCAGGAGTGGGCACTTAATAAGAAGAAAGCTGAGGTTATTGATAAGTGGATAACAAACAAGATCTCAAAAACATACTTCAGTATTAATCCGGCATATAAGGATTGCGACTTTATGCACAATTGGGAAGTTAAATAGGTTACAAAGTGAGTCTTTATTAGATTCTTTAAAATTTTCAAAATGGTATCTTTTAAATCGGATGTAGAAGCAGTTGATTCATTTGTTGAGAAGTATAACCTTTTAACTGCTGAAATCGGTAAGATTATAGTTGGTCAGGATGATGTTATCAAGGATGTGCTTATATGCATCTTTAGCAAGGGGCATGCATTATTAGTAGGAGTTCCAGGGCTAGCCAAAACTTTATTAGTAAACACAATATCAAAGTCACTGGGTCTTACATATAGTAGGATACAGTTTACCCCCGATCTCATGCCTTCTGATATACTGGGAACAGAAATATTAGACGAAAACAGGAAGTTCAGATTTATGCGAGGGCCTATTTTTGCTAACATTATCCTCGCTGATGAAATTAACCGTACACCGCCTAAAACTCAAAGCGCATTACTCGAAGCAATGCAGGAAAAAGCAGTTACAGTTGCAGGTGTTAGTCATCAACTTACCGAACCATTCTTTGTACTAGCAACCCAAAACCCGATAGAGCAAGAGGGGACATATCCGTTACCCGAAGCTCAACTCGACCGCTTTATGTTAAATATTTGGCTCGATTACCCTACATTCGATCAGGAACTTAGTGTTGTTAAGAATACTACTGGCAATATTTCTGAACAAACAAATGTGGTGCTCAATGCCGAAGAAATCATTTACTACCAGAATCTTATTCGTCGGATACCTGTACCTGATAACGTCTATCAATATGCTGTTAAGGTAGCTTCAAAAACTAGACCCGGAACTAATATGGCGCATGAATGGGCTAACAAATATCTTACATGGGGTGCTGGTCCTCGTGCATCTCAATATATGATTATTGGTGCCAAGTGTCATGCGGCCATTAGAGGTAAATACTCTCCGGATATAGAAGATGTACAGGCCGTAGCAACAAATATCCTCAGACACAGAATTGTAAGGAACTATAAAGCTGAGGCCGATGGCATCACACTAAAAGCTATAGTTGATAAAATGCTTAGTGAGTAGTTATTTGTCAGGAAGGTAGCAAACCTGCTCCGTCACCTATCTTTGCAACATAGAATATTGGCTTCAAGCCAATCTCTTCCTCGTATGAGGCACCTACCTTATTTATAACTGCCTCAACATAACGGTTATCAACAATTGCTATAGCGCAACCACCAAATCCTGCACCAGTCATACGGGCACCTAAAACCCCCTTTATTTTTCGTGCTCCATTTACCATAGTATCAAGCTCTTTGCCGGTAACTTCATAATCTTGTCTGAGTGATTCATGCGACTCGTTCATTAGTTGGCCTAAAGTTGCAAGGTCATTTCTCTTTATTGCACTAACAGCTAACTTAACGCGGTGATTCTCACTAATAACATGACGGGCACGATGACAAATAACAGGGTCTTCTATCAAATATTCTAATTTTTCAAACTCATCAAGTGTTATATCACTCAAATCAATCATATCTTTACCCTTACGCAGACTCTGCAAAGCTATGTCACACTGAGCAACACGCTCATTATATTTTGAATCAGCTAGTTCACGCCGTTTGTTAGTATTCATGATCACTATTGAATGCGTGTTTAGCTCTAATGGAACCAACTCATAATCAAGAGTCCTGCAATTAAGGAACAGTGCTGTGTTAGCTTTACCTATACAAACGGCAAACTGATCCATTATTCCGCTTTTCATGCCTACAAATGTATTCTCAGCTTTTTGGCTCAACTTCACTAATTCGATTCTATCAAAATTGGATTGCAGTATTTCGTTCAGAGCTACAGCAGTAACAATTTCTATTGATGCAGAGCTTGATAACCCTGCACCATTGGGTATATCGCCCCAGTACAGGAAATCAAATCCTGTATTTATCGTTACTCCTTTTTTTATAAACTGGTCAATAACTCCCAATGGATAGTTCACCCATTTATTATCATGCTTTCTACTCAATTCATCCAATGGGATTGAGGCTTTATACTTAAAATTTCCGGTTTCAAAGCGCATCAACTTGTCACTATTAGGAGCTATAGCCATATAGGTGCCAAAACTTATGGCACACGGCAAAACAAACCCACCGTTATAATCGGTATGTTCACCTATAATATTGACTCTCCCAGGTGCAAAATATACTTGAGGTTGAGTACCATAGGTTTGCCTGAATTGTTCTATAAAAGGGCTTATATCCATAAACGATTAAATTGAGTGGCTAAATGCATTCAATATGATTTCTATACATTAACTACAAAAATCAACCTAAAAAGTTTAAAGTTGAATTTTAAGGATTTCTGTAATTGATTGAATGATACATTATTTCGTTTTCCTCGAATTTTTAAACTGTTAATAAATGAAATATAATGATGATATGGTTCTCTATAACTCAATAAAAGATTAATTTTGTCGTTATCGATACAATGATTTTATAAAAATAATTAAACCAATAAGATATCATGGCCTTATTCTCAAATGGTCGGCGATTTTGGATAATTACAATTCTGATAATTCTTGTCATTACCGGCTCCGCTTATTATTTTACCCACGAAAACAGCAGTAACAGTAACATCGTTTCGAAAGTGATGTTTGGTGATTTCAAAATTGATGTAACTACGAGTGGAGAGCTTGAAGCTAAAAGCTCGGAAAATATAATGGGACCAGTTGGCCTGAGAGAGGTTCGTATATGGCAGGTGCAGATCAGTGATATTGTTCCAGAAGGTACTATCGTTGATTCAGGACAATATGTAGCAACCCTCGACAGAGCTGAAATAACCAACAGATTAAAAGATCTGGAAAGTGAACTCGAGAAATTAGAATCGCAATATATTAAGACGAAGCTCGATACCTCCATGGATCTTAGGTCAGCACGCGAGGAGTTGATTAATCTAAAATACAACCTTGAGGAGAGAAATATAGTTGTAGCCCAGTCAATATATGAACCACCTGCAACTCAAAGGCAGGCAAAGATTGATCTTGAAAAGGCACAGCGATCATTTGAACAAGCCGAAAAGAATTACAAACTCAGGCTAGATAAGGCAAATGCCAATATGCAGGAAGTATCGGCATCATACACTCAGGCACAACGCCGACTGGAGCAGATTCGCGAAGTGCTTGGAGGCTTCACAGTTATAGCACCCAAAGGTGGAATGGTTATTTATAAACGCAATTGGGATGGATCAAAGATGGGAGTCGGATCAACAGTTGGCTCTTGGGAGAATGTAGTGGCTACCCTTCCTAATCTTAAAGAGATGATTTCTAAAACTTATGTGAATGAAATTGACATAAGCAAAGTAAAAACAGGGCAGAAAGTACAGATTAGTGTTGATGCTTTCCCTGAAAGAAAATATACAGGTACTGTTACTGAAGTTGCTAATATAGGTGAACAGATGCGTAACTCGAATGCCAAAGTATTTGAAGTTAAAATAAGAGTGCATGAGTTTGATAGTATATTAAGGCCTGCGATGACCACTAAGAATATTATTAATACATCTGTAATTCCTAAAGTACTGTACTTGCCTATTGAATGTGTTCACAATAGCGACACATTGTCGTTCGTATATATGGTTGGTAAAAACTTACGTCAGCAAATCAGGACCGGTGCTACAAATGAGAATCAGATAGTAGTAAAAGAGGGACTTAAAGAAGGCGATGAGGTATATTTATCACCACCTGAGAATGCTCTTGAATGGAAGCTTAACCGGCTATAAACTCTGCATGCTAAGCTATAAATAATTTCATCTTGCACACAATATACAGCTATTAAATCAAATTGGAACGTAAATTATATATCCTCACTATTGCACTTGAAGCAGTTATAGCCAATAAATTCCGATCGGTACTGACAGCATTAGGAATAATCTTTGGTGTTGCAGCTGTAATTGCAATGCTTGCTATTGGCAGTGGGGCACAGAAAGAAATACTTGATCAGATGAAGCTAGTGGGAGTTAATAATATTATCATCACTCCTAAGAAAGATTCACCTAAAAATGCACAAAAGAAGGAAGCTGAGGCAGGAAAGCAGGCAGTGGAGAAGTTTTCACCAGGCCTTTCTCTTAAAGATGCCGCGAGTATTCGCGAAGTAATCCCTTCGGTAAATAAAGTGAGTCCTGAGGTAGTTTATGAAACCACTATCATCTCTCAGGGTGTTAATACTTATGGTGCCATAAGTGGTGTTACCCCAGACTTCTTTGATGTATTTAACCTTGATCTGGAAAAAGGTGAGATGTTTAACGAAGAGCAAATGATTAATGGCAAAGCGGTTTGTATTCTTGGTGCAACAATTAAAAATAAGCTTTTTCCTAAGTCTGATCCAATTGGCCAGCATGTTAAATGCGGCTCAATATGGCTGAAAGTTATAGGAGTTTTAAAAAACAGAGCAGTCACTACTGAGCTATCTGAAAATATGGGCATAAGTGATTACAATAATCAAATATACGCTCCTATTCAAACTATTTTCCTCAGATATCGTGACCGCTCAGTCATCACCACCTCTATGGTAAGGGGTAGTTCTACCATTACGATGTTTGGAGATAATATGAGTATAAGCTCAGGTACTTCGCCATATGGTGATGAAAGTGGTGTAAATCAAATAGATAAAATAGTTGTGCAGGTTAAAGAAACCTCACAGATAAACAGTACAACCGAAATTATTACCCGCATGTTAAAGCGTCGCCATGCAAATGTTGATGATTTTGTAGTACAGGTACCTGAACTATTGCTTAAGCAGGAGCAGCGTACTAAAGATATTTTTAACATTGTACTTGGTGCAATAGCCAGTATTTCGCTTATTGTCGGTGGCATAGGTATTATGAATATTATGCTTGCCTCAGTTATGGAAAGAACTAAAGAGATAGGAATACGAATGGCAACAGGAGCAACCAAGAAGGATGTGGTTTTTCAGTTTCTCAGCGAAGCAACAATGATAAGTCTTACCGGTGGTATTATTGGTATTCTGTTAGGAATTGCACTTGCCAGGGTTATTATGGGGGTTACAGGTATTACAACAATCATTTCAATATCGTCAATTGTGATCTCTTTTGGAGTTTCAGCTTCAGTGGGTATTGCTTTTGGATATATGCCGGCGAAAAAGGCAGCTATGCAGGATCCGGTAACTTCTCTGCGCTATGAATAATGAACTTCTCAATTTATAATTGCAACCAACAAAAGAACTTAGATCATGAAGCTTATCCGATCACTTCTTACTGTTATTTTCTTCATTTTTATTACAACAACATTTGCCCAATCACATAAGAGGGTTCTTACATTCGATGAAGCCATTAGTCTTGCTCAAAAGCAATCGCCCGATGCCCTGAGCGCAATGCATAAATTCAGAATCAGTTACTGGCAATACCGCAACTATAAGGCAGGACTTATGCCACAACTGAGCATGGAAGCTGTGCTTCCAAGACTAAGTAAGGGCCTTGAGTATTTTGATGAACAGTTTGTTATGAGAAATAACACCTATTACTCGGCAGGTTTATCTCTTACTCAGGATATTGGTCTTACAGGAGGATCTGTCTTTGCTAATGCTAATATGGCAAGACTCGACAAAGAAAACTCAACAGAATATTCAGCATATCCGCTCATCAACATCGGGATTAACCAACCATTATTCGGGTATAATCAGTTTAAGTGGTTAAGAAAAACCGAGCCTTTAAAATATAACGAAGCAGAGCGTAAATACATTGAAGATGTTGAACAGATAAATATAACTGCTTCTGAACTGTTTTTCCGCCTTTTACATGCTCAAATCAGATTGAATATACAACTTAACAACCTTGCCAATAACGACACTTTATACCAGATAGCCAAAGGACGATATAACATTGGCACGATTGCTGAAAACGAACTTTTGCAGATAGAGCTGAGTTTTCTAAATGTTAAACTGGCTGTTTCGGAGGCAAGTCTTGACCTTGAACGAATGATGTTTGAGTTAAGATCATACCTTCGATTACCCGAAGGTGTTTCAATTGAACTCGTACCTCCTACAACAACTAATCTGATTGATGTAAATCCTCAAATTGCAATTACTCAGGCACGTAACAACAGAGCCGATGCACTGGCCTATGAAAGGAGATTGATTGAAGCTCAGCAGTTGGTTAATAAAGCAAGAAGTGAGAATAGGTTTAAGGCTGACCTTTTTGCCTCTTATGGCACAGAAAACCGATCAACAATATTCAGTGAAATATTTAACGACCCTTCCGATAGTTATGAAGTGAGAGTTGGAGTCAGAATTCCAATACTCGACTGGGGTTACGGTAAAGGTCAGGTTAAACTGGCAGAGTCGAATATGAATTTAGCAAGCACCGATATTCAGCAAAGTAAGATTGACTTCGATCAGGAAGTGTTGATAAAAGTTTTGCAGTTCAATAACCTGCCATTGCAATTACAAATAGCGTCAAAGAGTGATACCGTTGCAATAAAGCGCTACGAAGTTACAAAGCAAAGATATCTGATAGGTAAAATTGGTATAACCGACCTTAACATAGCACAATCTGAAAAAGACAATGCTCAATACGGTTATATCTCTGCTCTTCAGGAATACTGGAGAAGCTATTTTGAACTCAGGAAGTTAACGTTATTTGATTTTGCAACAATGAAGCAGATCTCCTTCGACTTTGATGCAATTCCTAATGTTGACTAGTAGGGACTTCAGGCTTTACAAAATCTGCTGGACATTCTTCGCCGGTCTCTTCATAATACTGCAAAGCATCAACCATCCTAAGGGTTTCATTAATACTTCTGCCTAATGGAAGATCATTAACAACCTGATGTCTTATTATACCCTGCTTGTCAATAATGAATAAACCGCCGTAGGTTATTGGCTGTCCATCAAAGTCGAGCCTGTCATTCTCCTCATCGTACTCATACGTACCAGCCAGCATCTCATAATTCTGTGCAATTGTTTTTGACAAGTCTGAAACCAAAGGGAATGTTACCCCTTTTATCCCACCGTCAGCAGGCTCAATCATCATCCATGCATGGTGTGAGTGAGCCGAATCGACTGAACAACCAACTACTGCAACATTTCTCTTTTCAAACTCATGTAGTTTATTCTGGAATGCCAGTATTTCGGTAGGACTTACAAATGTAAAGTCGAGAGGATAGAAGAAAAAGACTACATGTTTTTTGCCAATGAACTGACTTAGTGAGAATTTCTCAACTATTTCACCACCTGCAACTACTGCATCTGCTTCAAAGAGGGGTGCTTTCTTTCCAACTAATATTGCCATAAAGGAAAATAAGGTTTATATCATTACAAACATACATAATAAATGTTTGAAAAAAAAGTATAATTCAAGGCCTGAGTTATAAACAATACTGTATTAATCGTTTGATACAAATCTTTTTGCCTCTTCCCAATATACATCAAGCTCAGCAAGAGTCATATCGTGCATCGACTTTCCGGCCTCAATTACCTTTTCTTCAATATACTTAAATCGTTTTATAAACTTACGGTTAGTCCTTTCAAGGGCATCCTCAGGGTTAACATTTATGAATCTCGAGTAGTTGATCAAAGCAAAAAGCAAGTCACCAAATTCATCTTCAACCTGTTTATCAGTTCCATGTAATCGTTCATACTCAAGCTCACTTAACTCCTCTTTTACCTTGTCCCAAACCTGTGAAACATTATCCCAATCAAAGCCAACTCCTCTTGCCTTCTCTTGAATCCTGTATGCTTTAACCATTGCAGGCAGTGAACCCGGCACTCCGCTTAACACCGATTTTCGCCCTTCGGTCATTTTTATCTGTTCCCAGTTATTCTTAACTGTCTCAGCGTCATTAGCTACTACATTCCCATATATGTGAGGATGCCTGCGTATGAGTTTTTCAGATATCGAGGTAAGAACATCAGTAATGTCAAAGGCATTCTGCTCTGAAGCAATCTTCGAATAAAATACAAGATGGAGCATAAGGTCGCCAAGTTCCTTCTTGATCTCATCCATATTCTTGTCGAGTATAGCATCACTAAGTTCGTACATCTCTTCGATTGTTAAATAGCGAAGTGTATCGAAAGTCTGTGCTTTATCCCAAGGACAACCAGCCCTGAGTTCATCCATAATTTTTAGTAGTTTTCCGAACGCTTCGAGTGATTTGTCCATTATAAAGATTGTTTTTGCAAAGTTAATAAAAGCTAACCTGCCCTTTTGTATTTTTGTTTACTCATCTACAATCAATACTAAAGTGAAAAGCGACAACAATGAACTTGCAACAACTTGTTATCCTATTGGGACGACAAACGCTTTTTGCTTTCGTTGTAGCATTTTGGTTATAAGTACATTGTTGTTACTGTTACTGCCCCAGCGACTTAGCGCACAGTTCAGGAAAAGCAATGCACCTAACCTGATGATTGAATCGCGTGCAAACTATGGGTTTTTGATTGCTCATCATAAGGAGATGGAAATATTTAATGCCCATTTACCCTCTTTCGAAATAAACCTCGCACGTTCAACATACGGTAAACAACAGTGGGAAACTCTCTATAACTATCCGTTAACAGGAGTAAGCTACTGGAATGCATGGCTTGGAAACAGAGAATCAATGGGGCAGGCACACGCCCTAATGCCTTTTATCTCTTTTCCAATAATTAAGGATGACAAAAATGAAGTTAATTTCAGGCTAGCGGCAGGATTAAGCTATCTGACTAAACGTTTCGACCGGTTAGAAAACTATAAATATATTGCCATTGGTTCGCATATCAATGCAGCGGTTAATCTCATGGTAGAGTACAGGTGGAAGCCAATTAACCACCTTCAGGTATTTAGTGGCATACAACTTATGCACTTTTCTAACGGATCGACCAAAACCCCAAACTTTGGACTAAACATACCATCGATCTCTGCAGGTGTAGCTTTTAGATTGAATAAAGAAAACCAGTTTATTAAAAGAGCTATCAGGCCTAGTTTAACAATGTTCGAATTCGATGGGCATGATTATATGGAGGTGAAAATAGCAACTTTCTTTGGCTATAAGGATATAGGTGAGGTAATTAGTCAAAAATACCCTGTTGCGCTTGCATCATTCAGTCTGTTGAAAAACACAGGTTATAAAGGCAAAGCCGGATTATGCTTCGATTTCTCGTACGATGGCTCCGATGCTCATTATGTTGGCAATAAAGGTGAGGATTATGGTTCAGAACTAAAGCTTATAAAACCAGGCGTTGCCCTAACGTATGAGGTAGTATTATCACGATTGTCATTCCCACTTGCATTAGGTTTTTATACAGGTGGATTGTACAAATCTGAAGGCATGTCATATTATAAATTAGGAGTTCAGTATATGTGCACTAAGAATTTGTTTGCATCTGTTAACCTTAAAACGCATTATGCCCGGGCCGACTATGTAGCTTTTGGAATAGGTTACAGGTTTCATTTTAAGGAATATCTGCTATGAGATTAAGGCTTTTCAGGTTATTAGTTACTCTGAGTATGATGGTTATCTTTACTACCTGTAGTAAAGATAATGTTGATGATTGCTTTAGAAATGCCGGAGAAATTATTACCGAAGAAAGGTTATCATCATACTTCAAGGAGATATACCTTTACAATAATGTTAATCTGATCCTCGAATCAGGCGATAAATTCAAGATCAGAATTGAAGGAGGTGAAAACCTGATATCTTCCATTCACACAAGCATCGACGATAGTATTCTTACAATTACCAATACAATGAAATGCAATTGGGTAAGGAGTTATAAACATGAAATTAATGCTATTATAACATGTCCTCCTCTCGAGCATATTCGTTATGATGGATCAGGGGATATTATTACCAGAGACAGAATCACATCCGATAATCTCGAAATTGCAGTATGGGGTGGCGGTGGTTCAGTAAAAGCAGATCTCGACTGCCAGAATCTGAAGCTCTCGCTTCACTATGGAACAGTCGACTTTAATGTTTCGGGAAAATCTGTGATTACAACTATATATGCAAATAGCTACGGACCTTTCGACTGCAGGAATCTAAGTTCAAACATTGTATTCCTAAAAAATAGTGGTACTAACGATTGCTATATACATGTTAACCATGTTCTTGCAGGAGAGATAACATCGGTTGGAAATGTTTATTATTCAGGCTCACCCTATGAGATAGACTTTAGGAGTAGTGGTAAAGGTCAATTAATAAAGTTGAAGTAATCTCCTTCTAACAACCAATACACTTTGTTAGCTACCGGTATTCTATAGACTATAATGCTCAAGCATAAAATTAACCTTAACCAACATGCATAATAAAGCTTGAGCAATATGCCTGCTTTTTGAGTGCAACAGCAATAAAAGGCAGCTACTCTAAAATAAAATTAGCAGGAATTATTAATAAGCTCTCGCAAATACTACCCTCTTATTTGAAGGCTTACCAGTTAAAATACATTTACCCTCTTCTTGTTTTGCATTCAAAGGAATACAACGAATAGTAGCCTTAGTCTCTTCTTTAATACGCTGTTCGGTTTCTGGAGTACCATCCCAGTGTGCATAAATAAAGCCACCTTTATTATCAAGAAGATCAACAAATTCCTCCCATGTATCGGCCTTTGATGTCATGTTTTCACGAAAATCAAGAGCTTTCTGATATAAGTTCTCCTGAATGCTATGCAACAAGTGCTCAATCTTTGTCTCAATATCCAACAACTGGTAAACTGATTTTTCGAGAGTATCGCGACGCGAAACCTCAACTGTGCCGTTTTCAAGGTCTCTTGGCCCTATAGCCAAACGTACAGGAACTCCCTTAAACTCATACTCATTAAATTTCCAGCCTGGTTTCTGAGTATCTCTGTCGTCATACTTTACAGAAATTCCCTTAGCTTTCAGATTATTAATAATAGGAGTTATCTTATCGGTAATTGCTTTAAGCTGTTCATCATTCTTATAGATAGGGATGATTACAACTTGAGTAGGAGCAAGGCGTGGTGGAATAACCAATCCGTTATCATCGGAGTGAGCCATTATAAGAGCCCCCATTAAACGAGTTGAAACGCCCCATGATGTAGCCCATACGTATTCGAGTTTATTCTCTTTACTCAAATACTGAACCTCAAATGCTTTAGCAAAATTCTGACCCAGGAAGTGAGAAGTTCCGGCCTGTAAGGCTTTGCCATCCTGCATAAGAGCTTCAATACAATAAGTTTCAACAGCACCGGCAAAACGTTCATTTGGCGATTTTACTCCTTTTAATACAGGTACAGCCATCCAGTTTTCAGCAAAATCAGCATAAACATCAAGCATACGTTCGGTCTCCTGAATTGCTTCTTCGGCAGTAGCATGAGCGGTATGTCCTTCCTGCCACAGAAACTCAGCAGTTCTCAGAAAGAGCCTGGTTCTCATCTCCCATCTCACTACATTAGCCCATTGATTTATAAGTAGCGGCAGATCTCTGTACGATTTTATCCAATTTCTGTACGTATCCCAAATTATAGTTTCGGAAGTAGGCCGAACAATAAGTTCTTCTTCAAGCTTGGCATTCTCATCAACTATGATACCTTTGCCATCAGGATCATTCTTTAATCGGTAATGAGTAACTACTGCGCACTCTTTGGCAAAGCCTTCAACGTGACTTGCTTCTTTACTGAAAAAAGACTTTGGTATGAAAATTGGAAAGTAAGCATTAACATGACCGGTATCTTTAAACATCTTATCAAGAGCAGCTTGCATCTTTTCCCAGATTGCATAGCCATAAGGCTTTATCACCATGCAACCTCTTACTGCCGAATTTTCTGCAAGATCAGCTTTAATAACCAAATCATTGTACCATTGTGAATAATTCTCACTTCTCGATGAAAAATCTTTTGCCATGTTAATATTGTGGTATAGTATTTGTAATAATTCAGGTAAATTTCAACCATTGAAGTTGCAAAATTAGTAAAATAACCGACTTAATGAAGTTAACTCTACACACATAGCATAATCAAGGGAGGACCTTAAAATGAAAACTTTAATCACTTTACTTGCTGCAGTTGCCTTTACCCTCACTTCCTGTACAACACAATACCAGGCTAGAGCAATAGGCGACGATGTTTATTACTCACCTAAAAATGCAGCTGACTACACTCCTGCTCCTAAACCCGTTTATTCTGAAAATACTCGCGCGCAGCAGCAGCAAACCTATAGCAATCAGCAGCCTGTTGATGATTATAGTAATTCTCAGTACCAATCAGATAGTGATTATCAGACTGATCAGGCACAAAATGATCAGCACACCACCGAGCAATATACAGATCAGGGAACAGGGAATACTTATGTAACTAACAATTACTACAGCTCCGACGATTATTATGATTATGCTTATGCAGCCCGCTTAAGGAGATTTCACTCAAATACTTTTTATTCAAGCTATTATGCACCATACTACACTAATCTATACTGGTATGATTACAATCCATATAGCTGGGGTACAAGTATTTACTTAGGTTACAACTGGTGGTATCCAAGTTATACCGGATTCTACTTCGGCTTCGGATGGGGCTATCCAAGATATGGATGGGATCCTTTCTGGGATTATCCTTATTATAGTTACTACTCACCTTGGTATGGATATGGAAGTTACAGACATGGATATAGGAGCGGTTACTGGAATGGCTATTGGAACGGTTACTATGATGGATATTATGGTGCTCCTTATACTTATTACTACAATAGTAAGGATTATAATTCATACTACTATGGTCACAGAGGTGGCTCAGCTGGTGGAGGTCGCTCAGGTAATGCACGCAGTTCAGTAAGAAGTGATAATGGTTCTACTTTCGGTGAAAGATATGAAACAGCACTTAAATCAGGCAAGCTTGACAGACCAATAAACGATCGTCGTGATCGTCCGGTTAACCCTGGACGTCAGGCAACTCACCCTAATCAGGGACGTGTTGATCCTAACTCAAACAATACTGTGACACCGGGCAAATCAGAACCTGTAAACCCACGTTCAGTTACACCTGGTCGTTCGGAACCTGCTAACCCTCGTACAGTAACTCCGGGTCGTTCAGAGCCTGCTAATCCACGTACTGTAACTCCCGGTCGTTCAGAGCCTGCTAATCCACGTACAGTAACTCCCGGTCGTTCAGAGCCAACTAATCCTCGTACAGTAACTCCTGGTCGCAGTGAGCCAACCAGTCCTCGTAGTGAGCCTGCTACACCAAGAAGCATCACACCTTCAAGCGATGGTAGCGATACCAGAGGAACTCAATCAAATGAGAATCAGCAAAGGAGTGTTACGCCACAAAGAGAGCAACCTAGCAACAATACAGGTAATGTTAATCAGCGTAATGTTCAGTATACTCGCCCAACTGCGCAGCCTATGAGGTATTCAACTCCTCAAACTCAAACACAGCAGCAAGAGCCTGTTAGAGAAAACAGAACACCACAAACATACAGTGCTCCGGGTTATAATAAACCTAAGTCGAGTAATGAATATACAAGTCCAAGGTATAGAAGTATAAGAGAAGGTGAAGTTGGAACATCAACTCCACAGCGTCAGGAGCAAAATACAAGTCAGCCACGTCAATATTCAGCTCCGGCACAGGAAAGGACAGCACCTGTACGTACTGCTCCATCTGAAGGGTATACTCCTCCAAGGTCTTCATCTTCTTCAGGATCAGGTACAACATCTCGTCCTACTTATACTCCTTCATCTTCACCTGCGCCTTCTTCATCATCATCGTCAGGAAGTTATAGCCCTTCAAGGTCATCATCTTCTTCAAGTGCTCCAAGTCAGTCGAGGTCATCATCTTCTTCATCTTCATCAGGAAGTTCAAGATCATCGTCAGGCAGAAGATAATATCAGCCATTAAGAAACTAACTTAATCTCTAATCAGATATTAAAACTAAAGTCATGAAACGAATAACAGCTCTATTAGTCAGCCTTTTGCTTGGAACATACCTTTATGCACAGAATGAAGTAGATGCACTAAGATATACTCGTTTAAATCCCTCAGGTACAGCTCGCTTTATGTCGATGGGTGGAGCCTTTGGAGCTTTGGGTGCCGATTTTTCAACCCTGAGTTACAACCCTGCAGGTATTGGGTTGTATAAATCATCAGAAATAACCATAACACCTTCAATCTATATCGGTCGCACCGAAACTGAATATTTCGGTACTGTTAACAGCGATGAGAAGTACAATTTTAACCTTGGCAATTTTGGTATTGTTATGGTTTCAGATCCTTCAGTTCGCCGTCCCGAAACTAAATGGCGCAACGTTCAATTCGGATTCGGATTAAACAGACTTGCAAACTTCAACAGCAGAGTGGTTATAAACGGTTTTAATGAGACTTCAAGCTACTTATCACCCTATGTTGATGATTCGCGTGGTGTATCGCTTAATGACCTTAGTAACTTCGGAGCCGGGTTGGCTTATGACGCAGAACTTATGTTCGAAACAGAACCAGGGGTATATGGAATTGATATGTATGGTGGTGGTGTAAGTCAGAAAAAAACAATCGATGCCAAAGGTTCAATAAACGAAATGGTTTTAAGTCTTGGTGCTAATTACGACGACAAAGTTTATATTGGCGGTACTTTAGGAATACCATATATAAAATACAAAGAATCATCAATATATACTGAAACCGATTCGCAGAATAGAAATGACTATTTCAGATCATTCACTCGCTTGGATGAACTTGAAACTTCAGGAACCGGTATAAATCTTAAGCTTGGTGTTATTGTAAGACCAGCCGATTGGTTCAGAATAAGTGGCGCAATTGAAACTCCAACTTTCTATACCGAAATGACTGATACGTACAGCACTACTTTTAGATCATACTTCGATACTGCATCATCTAAAAGAGCAGGCGCTGAAGGGTTTTATGAATATGAGTTAAACACTCCTTTCAAAGCTATGGCTGGCGTTGGGTTTATTATCGGAACATCTGGTCTTATAAGTGCCGATTATCAGTACCTCAATTATTCAAGAGCTAAGTTAAGAGCTTCAGATTATGATTTTGAAGTTGAGAATGCTGCAATAAGTGAATATAATACTGCACACAATATTAAACTTGGAGCAGAATGGCGTTATGGACTTTTCAGCTTCAGAGGCGGTTATGGTATTTCAGCAAATCCTTATAAAACCGGAACCAACTCAATTATGAACTCTTACTCAGCAGGTATCGGAATAAGAGATAAAAAGTTCTTTATCGACTTAGGATGGGTAATGTCGGATATGGATGATGAGTATTACCTGTATAACGCTCCGGCAGCCGCTGATCCTGCATATGCAAACACAAAGATCAATAACTCAATGTTCCTTTTAACACTGGGTATAAAATACTAACTCTGAGTAAAACTCAATCATTTGTTTTGGTGTGAAAATTAAGCTGCCTCTCAGGCAGCTTTTTTAATTTAACTTAAAGCTAGCTGTCAAGCGACAGCTCCGGGAAAAGGAGATATGCCCTGATATTTAATAGTCTGGTGAAAAAACTTGTACCCTGAATTCTATGAGCGAGTTTTTGCACGTGAGCTTAAGTATGTTGATTATTTCCGTGTAGTTAATCGGTTGATACCGGCTTTGGCCTTTTGGGTGATACTGCTTTTATACTCCTTAAAAGGTAGTTGCAGGCATATACGATAACATCTTAAAGCTTCTTCCATTAAATTTTCCGATTCGTAAATCTGGCCAAGGTTCAGTAACGAGTTTGCTGCATAATAGGAGGTAAGGTTCTTACCCAACTGGTAGGTTTGCAGGTAGTTGTGTTTTGCCATTTGTACATTACCCTTTCGATGTTGAACCCTTGCCAGGCGGTAACGATATTCAACTTTCTCATTGAGCGAAAGTGAAATTACATTCATCTCTTTAAGCACCTCTTCAGCATTGTTGTAATAGCCGCCATCGAAAAGAAGTCTTATCTTCATCAAGTCGCTGTTTGGAACTCCTTTATTCCTGAACTCATTCATAGCTTCCTTGTCTGCCTCAGCTTCATTATTTCCAAAAATACCGACTCGTGATATATAGGTCTTGTAATTGTTAGTATCATTTGCAATTAGATAGCTCCAGGCAAGCCTCTGATATGCCGATTTTATATAGCTCTTTCCTTTATAATTGGTTATGTATCGGAATAGATATTTTCTTGAGCTATTATCTAGCTTGTTTAACAAAGCAACTCCTGTAATATAATCGAGATAGTAGAAAGGATAATATGCATTATCATCGGGTCTGCTTAGCAGGTGTTTAAGTGCAGCATCGTTTTGCCCTTTATGGCTATAATAAGCAGCAACAGCATAAATTAGCAACGGATTGTTTTTAATTTCTTCGCGGGTAGTTGCATCCTCAAACTGTTTATTGAGGAGTGTGATTATTGCAGTGTTATTCTCAGCCACATTAAATGCAACAAACGTTGTAATAAATAAACTCTCTTTATAAAGATATGAGTATTCGGCACTGCTACTGCTGAAAGACAGGGTCGATTCAAGTTCTTTTAATCCATCATTCACACTTCCTTCTAAACCAATTATATTTGTTGCCCACTTGAAATTATCAGGTATCGATCCTATAAGAATATGCAGTAAACCTAAACCTGCTTTGTTAGGAACAAAGTCGGGAAACCGCTTATCATTTTCTGTAAAGTTATCATAAGCCCTATTGATCTCTAATGCTGCTTTAAAGTATTCTCCGGCGCGCAAAGCTGCAACCCCGGTATGTAGATTGATCTGTGCTATTGAATACAATCGCCATGGGTTATCCTTGCTTATCTTTTCAAGAGCCGAAATTCGGGTCGATTTATTATTTAACAGTGACTGATAGTCATTTTTTCCTTCGGAAATGATGGCCTTTAAAAAATCTATATAAGAGTAGAGGTAGTGATATGCAAGATTGTCACGGGAAGCAGAACGTTCTTCCTCCATAATCACCCGGGCACTTTCAAACTTAAGCCGCAGTATATCATTGTATGCAGCAGAATAGCGCTCATTCATTGTAAAAGAAGCGCCGATGCTATGCATAGTGGCAAACACCAATAGAAATAAAGCAACCGATCTTTTCATGTATATAAAGTAAGTGTAAAGCTCTGAAAATGTTTACAACTTTTATTATAAATAAGTTCAAAAAAGAAAGGCTGTCGCTTATCTGACAGCCTTTCAATGCACTATATATTATAGTATTATTGCTTTATAGAAGAAGCAAGACCATGGTCAATGAGAATACGACCACAATATTCACATACGATAATTTTCTTATGCATACGTATATCTAACTGACGCTGAGGAGGAATAGCGCTAAAGCAACCACCACAAGCATCACGTTCAACACTAACAACAGCCAGTCCGTTGCGTGCGTTTTTACGAATTCTCTTGTAGGCGGTTAAAAGGCGATCCTCGATATAACTCTGATACTCTTCAGACTTATCTTGAAGTGACTGTTCTTCTTTCTCGGTTTCGTTTACGATTTCAGCAAGCTCACTCTTTTTAATCTCAAGATCGTTTCTTCGATCTTCAAGGACTTTCTGTGCAGCAGCGATTTCATCATTCTTAAGTATAAGATTATGAGAATATTCTTTAATTCTCTTTTCTGCAAGTGCAATTTCAAGATTCTGATACTCAATTTCTTTTAAGATTGAGTCATATTCTCTGTTATTACGAACGCTCATTTGCTGTTCTTCATAACGTTTGATTTGCAATTGACTATCTTTGATCTGGTGCTCTTTCTCTTTTATCTGGGTATTGAGATTTTCAATATCCTGAATATAGTTATCTATACGAGTTTGAAGACCAATGATTTCATCTTCAAGATCTTCAACTTCAAGAGGTAATTCACCTCTAATGATTTTGATCCTGTCAACTTGTGAATCGATCTGCTGAAGGCTGTAAAGGGCTACAAGTTTTTTTTCGATCGAAAACTCATTCTCTTCACTTTCAGATGGAGTTAAAGAAACATGTGCCGAAATATAGCTATTGTCTTCGTGTTCTTGATTTTCAATGGATTCGTTCATTGAGGTGCTTTTTTCTTTCGACGTTTTTGCCATATTGTTCCTTCTTATGGAAATTATTACAAATATATTACGGGGTTAGAATTTATCCCAGAAATTTGGAGTGCAAAGGTAGTAAATTTTTCTTTAAGTAATCTATATAATAATTCTTTAGTAAATTGTTCTGTTTCATAATGCCCCGCCTCTACAATCACAATTTTATTCTCGGTCATAAAGTAGTCGTGATACTTCAGTTCGCCGGTTATAAATACATCACAATTCTTTGCTATTGAATCTCTCAAAAGAAAATTACCTGAGCCTCCGCATATGCCTATTTTACTTACTTTCCTGTGTAAGAGCGGTGAATGCTTTAATACAGGTGTGTTTAAGACTTTCTTCACATTATTTAGAAAATCTATTTCATCCATTGGAGTCTCAAGAGTTCCTATCATTCCTGAACCTACCTGCGGAAATTCGTTCGTTAATGCATACGAATCCCAGGCAATCTCTTCATACGGATGTACTTCCCTTATGGCTTCAACAACTTTATCTTCGAGCCAGAAAGGAAGAATTGTTTCTATCTTGATCTCGTCTTCAAAATGAAGTTCGCCAATCTCGCCAACGTGAGGATTTGTTCCTTCGGTTGCCTTGAATGATCCTTTTCCGGCTGTATTGAAGCTGCAACAGTCATAATCGCCAATTACTCCAGCGCCTGCTTTGAACATTGCATCGCGTACTACCTCATGGTGGCTCTCGGGTACAAAAACTACAAGTTTTCTGAGTTTCTCCTTTAAAGGCTGCAAAAGACTTAGATTCTTTAAATTAAGTTTCTCGGCAAGGATAGCGTTTACACCTTTCAGAGAATTATCGAGGTTAGTGTGTGCAGCATATATAGCTATGTCGTTTTTAATAGCCTTTATAATGCATCTTTCAGTAGCATTTGAGCCTGTTATTTTCTTTAAAGCAGTGAAAATAAGAGGGTGGTGCGAAATGATTAAATTATATCCTAATGAGATAGCCTCATCAATTACCTCTTCAGTAATATCGAGGGTAATTAAACATCCGGTAATAACTTTCTCTTTACTCCCGATAAGCAATCCACTATTGTCATAATTTTCCTGTGTTGGAACAGGTGCAATACTCTCGATAAAATTAGTGATCTCAGAAAGTTTCATTCAACAAAGATATATAATCCAATTAAGTATATGTAACTAAAAAGAGCGAGATAAGTTCAAAAATGCCAGTTTTTGCTAAATTCTAAATTAAAACGCAATAAATTTAGTGTTTTTATTGGAATGTTATGTAATATATTTAATTTTAAGGCGTGGAATTTCTCAGGCTTTTACTTTTGCCTTTTACGGTATTATATTGGTTTGTAACTACTATAAGGAACAAGCTCTTCGATTGGCATGTGCTGAGGTCAGTAAAATTTAGTGTTCCGGTTATCTCAATTGGTAATTTATCGGCAGGCGGAACTGGTAAAACTCCTCACGTGGAGTATATCATAAGACTTCTTGGGGCTAAATCTGATCTCGCAATCCTTAGCAGGGGATATGGACGAAATACAAAAGGATTTCTTGAAGCTTCGGAAAGTGAGAATGCAGGAACATTAGGAGATGAACCTAAGCAATTCAGCACAAAGTTCCCTGATGTTAGAGTTTGCGTTGATGAAAAAAGAGTAAGAGGAGCAAGGAAAATCCTTGAAAAATACCCCGATACAAAAGCAATCATTCTTGATGACGCTTTTCAGCATCGGTATATTAAAGCCGGATTATCAATCATGCTTACCGATTATCATAAACTTTACACTTCAAATTATATTTTGCCATACGGAACACTCAGGGAGTCGCGTTCAGGAGCAAAGAGAGCTGATATAATAATAGTTACAAAGACACCAAACGTGTTATCACCTATAGAGCGCAAAAGCATTACCGCTGCAATTAACAGATCATTTAAAAAACGAGTTATGTTCTCCTACATCAGGTATGGTAATATTATTTCGCTGTGGGATAATAATATAGTTATTGAGCCCGGCAATAAGCACAGGGTGATAATGTTGGTTTCGGGAATAGCTAATTCGTATCCCCTTGAATTTGAGTTAAAGAGCAGATGCGATGAACTTGTTGTTGTGCGGTTCAAAGATCATCATAAATATACAGAGGCTGATTTAGAAACAATAAAGCGAAATTATTCCGATATTTACAGCCGAAATAAATTATTAGTAACAACAGAGAAAGACGCTATGAGAATGCAAGATCCTTCAATACGGGAAATTGCTTCTAAATTGCCATTTTATTATATTCCAATTGAAATTGAATTGCATAAAGAGGATAAGAGAGCGTTTGACGAAATTATTTTAAATTATGTTAGAGAAAATTAGAGAGAGTGTTGATTATATACTTTCGTTGATTAAAAGCAGTCCTGAAGTAGGTATTATTCTTGGGTCCGGGTTAGGCGGCCTTACAAAAGAAATTTCGATTGAGAATGAAATTCCTTACTCTGAAATTCCAAACTTTCCGGTATCGACAGTTGAAGGACATGCAGGAACTTTAATTTTTGGTCGCTTAGGCAATAAGAATGTGATTGCAATGAAGGGCAGGTTTCATTTCTATGAGGGATGGAGCATGCAAGAAATAGCATTCCCAATAAGAGTTATGAAAATGCTGGGTGTTAAATTACTCGTGGTTTCAAACGCAAGCGGTGGTTTAAATCCTGCCTTCAATGTAGGCGATATTATGATTATTACCGACCACATAAACCTTATGGGGGTTAATCCGCTAATAGGTCCTAATTTTAAAGAGTTTGGTCCACGGTTCCCCGATATGAAAGAGGCTTACGATCATAAGCTTATTGAGAGTATTAAAGTTATTGCTGCAAGAGAGAATATTAAGGTTAAGCAGGGTGTTTATGCCGGTGTAACAGGACCAACATTCGAAACTCCCGCCGAGTATAAGTATTTGCATATAATTGGTGCCGATGCGGTAGGCATGTCAACTGTTCCTGAAGTAATTACAGCCCGTCATATGGATATGCCGGTTTTCGCACTTTCAGTGATCACAGATCTTGGAGTTGTTGGACAGATATCTGAAGTATCACATCAAATGGTGCTTGAGGCGGCAACAAAAGCTGAACCTCTGTTGACTAAGTTAATAACTGAACTTTTGGTGGAACAAAAATTTTAGTGAGATATGTTCTTTGTTAAGGATATATATCAAATAATAAGATCTTCAGCTACAGGTGTTGCCTTATTTTTAATTCTAACTCTCACCTGTTGCGAAAATATCGAGAAAGATAGTGTTGTCTTCAACATTATCCCTGAAGCTAATCTTGAAGGAGTGGTGCTGTATGTTGCTGATACTACCGGGTTTGTTAAAATCTTTGAATCGGATATTCACTCCTCTGACGATGTATCCTTTAAACGGAAAGCAAACCATCCTTTTATTTATTCTATTGAACAAGGAGACAAAAGGATTGAAGTTATTGCCTCACCGGGCGATAAGCTGGTGGTTGATCTTAAAAATCGCACAGTACATTGGAAAAGAGGCGAAGAGAATCTTCATTACACCGCTTTTGCAGGTAAGATCAAGGATAATGATAATAGGCTTGATTCGTTGTTTACTGAACTAATATATGGTCAATCGACTGATGATTATCAAAAATACCGCGAGGTTGTAACTAATGATTTGAATAGTATTACAGTTACAATGAATGCTGAGTCGAAGAAATTTATCTCTGATAATCCATCATCAATTGGAATCTTCAGAGCCATAAATTTAAGCTTTAAGCAGAAACCCGTCTTTAATTATCTGCTTGACAAGCCTGTTTATAATAAGGTCGATTCTCTCTTTAGTTTATACCATAATGGTCATCCTTATTCTACTTGGTTTAGAAAACGACTCCGGAATATTGAAAAGATTTCTGCTGAAGTAGTTAAGACGGTTAATATCCCATTTGATTCGCAATTTCCTGAATTTGCATTAAGAAACTTTAATGGCAAAGAGCAGCAATTGAGTGTTGATAAAGGAGGATTGACTGTTATATACTTGTGGAATGATAACACCAGATCGCGACAAGCAACCCAAAGGCTTAAGTCAATTTATGATTCATACAGGGATAAAAAGCTGAACGTTTTTGCAATTTCATTCGACAATAGCCTGAAGAATTGGGGATCAATTATTACAATTGATAAGATGTGGTGGATTAATGTAATTGACACCACAGGAAACCGTTCGAGTTTATTAAAGGAATTAGATAGTCCACCGGTTCCTTATTTTATTGTTGTTGATGATTCACATAAAGTAAAGGCCCATTTCAGTAATTCGGTTCAACTTGAGGCATGGTTGAAAACTTATTATCTCAATCAGGAATAAAAAATAGTATTTTAGCTAATCTAAACTTAGTCGCCGGTGAGAATATACTTTGCTTCTGATTTCCATCTTGGGATACCCGATCATGATTCCAGCCTTAACAGAGAAAAGTTATTAGTGCAGTGGCTTAATACTATTGAAAAAGATGCCGACGAAATATACCTGATGGGTGATGTTTTCGACTTTTGGTTTGAATATAATACAGTTATTCCACGAGGATTTGCACGACTTTTTGGTAAGATTGCCCAAATAACCGATAAGGGAATCCCTGTTTTTCTTTTTAAAGGCAATCATGATATCTGGGCATTCGATTATCTGAATAAAGAGCTTGGAGTTCAGTTGCATAGAGAGCACATGATCAGACAGTGGAATAATAAGAAGGTATTTCTTGCTCATGGCGATGGTCTTGGTCCGGGTGATTATGGATATAAATTCCTCAAACGGGTATTTGAATTTAAGCCTAATCAGTGGTTATTCAAATGGATACATCCTGATATTGGGACAAAAGTTGCTTTATATTTCTCAAGAAGAAGTAGATATGCCAACATTTTGAAAGATAAGAAACTACTGGAGCAAAAAGGTGAATTTGATCTATCCACCGAAAGGATGTACTCATTCGCGAAGGAGCATAACGAAGTTCACCCAGGTATTAATTATTATATTTTTGGTCACAGGCACTTCCCCGGATGTCTTGAACTTAGCAACAATAGCTATTACATAAACCTGGGCGACTGGATAAGCAACTTTTCCTATGCACTGCTTGATGAGAAAGGATTATCATTACTAACATACAAAAACGGAACACCCGAGCTATTGCAGGGTCCATTCTGATCACTTTTGAAAATAATATTTTAGGAATACTGTGCTATAAATCACATTATAATTTGTTAAACAGTAACAAATAACCAATAAATGCTCTTCTCGGGAATTGACATAGGATCAAATGCTGTTCGTCTTCTGTTTGCTAATGTGTATGAGGCAAAGGCAGGACCTTTGGTTGAGAAAGCTTCTTTACTAAGAATACCTGTACGGTTGGGGGTTGATGTGTTTTCTTTGGGGTATATTTCAGAAGAAAAAATTGAGCACCTGATTAAAACAATGAAAGCTTTCAAGCTCCTTATTGATGTGTATAAGCCAGTTAGTTATTTGGCAGCAGCGACTGCTGCAATGCGCGAAGCTTCAAACAATAAAGAGGTGCTTGACATTGTAAAAAGAGAATCAGGAATAGAAATCAAATTAATAGAAGGAATAGAGGAAGCCAGGATAATAAGCAATTTCAGTAACCATCTTATTAATAGGAGTTTTAGCAAGACTCTTTACATAGATGTTGGAGGTGGTTCAACTGAAATATCTCTTATTGAAGGCAGCCGATTTATTACTTCAAATAGCTTCAAGATAGGAACTCTTAGGTTTCTGGCAAATGCCGTTGAAGACAGTGAATGGGATGCCATGCGTAATTGGCTGAATCAATTCAAAAGTGATTTCGGTAAAATGAATGTCATTGGTTCGGGTGGAAATATCAACAAAATTACAAAGATCTATGGTAACTCGGTCAGCAACGCCATTAACCTCGATCAACTTAATTATGGCTATAAGCAGCTAAATGGTATGTCGCTCGAAAAGAGAATAAATAAAATGGGACTTCGCCCCGACAGAGCCGACGTTATAGTCCCTGCTGCATATATTTTCATTAAAATCCTCAAGTGGACAGAGCTCTCGTCTGTACTGGCTCCTAAAATTGGCCTTGCCGACGGATTAGTACTTATGCAGTATAATAGCCAAACCAGGGCTATTTTATAAGTTAATAATTCCAAAAAGTCTCATGGTAAGCAAGGTATGATTATCTTTGCATAAATATTGAACATCTGTAATGATCTCATTTGAAGAAGCTTTAGCAATAATTAATTCATCAGATGTAAATACATCGATAAAAGAAATCAGGATAATCGATAGTCTTGGACATGTATTAGCCTCTGATATCTATTCTGATATCGACATGCCACCTTTCGATAAGGCTGCTGTTGATGGATTTGCTTGCAGAAGAAGCGATCTGCCAGGTCCTCTGAAAATAAGTGAAACGATTGCTGCCGGTGTTGTTCCCGCACATAAGATTGGTGCCATGGAATGTTCAAAGATCATGACAGGAGCAATAGTTCCTCAGGGGGCTGATTGCATTGTTATGATTGAACATACAACTATTGATTCGAATGGAATGGTGCGTTTTCAGAAACCCTCAACAGCTAATAATATTGCATACAAAGCTGAAGATGTGAGTAAAGGTCAACTTGTTCTTAAGAAAGGAACTATGATAAGGCCTCAGCATATTGCAATGATGGCTGCAGTGGGATGCGTAATGCCACAAGTATATAGTAAGCCGGTTATTGGAATTCTTACAACAGGTGATGAACTGGTTGAGCCAAATGAATATCCTCAATTTGGGAAGATTAGAAATAGTAACGCATATCAGCTTGTAGCTCAGGCAAAACAGATAGGTATTAATGCACATTATTTTGGCATTATCTCCGATGAGATTGATGAAACAAGAAAGAAAATAACCGAGAGTATTGACTTGTGTGATGTGCTTTTAATTACCGGTGGCGTCTCGATGGGAGACTTTGATTTCGTTCCACAGGTTATTGAAAAGGCCGGATTTAATATAAAGTTTAAGAGCATTGCTGTGCAACCGGGCAAGCCTACTTTATTTGCAGAGATGAAAGGTAAGTACCTTTTTGGGTTACCCGGAAATCCTGTTTCATCATTTGTACAGTTTGAATTACTGGTAAAATCACTATTATACAGATTAATGGGAGCCGAATATAATCCGCGGATCGTAAAATTGCCTATGGCAGGTAGTTATTCGAGAAAGAGGACCGACAGGAAATCATTTATACCGGTAAAATATGCTCTCGGTAAGATTGAACCTATCGATTACCATGGCTCTGCACATATACACGCGTACGAACAGGCTTGGGGAATTATGACGATGAACGTTGGTGAAAATAGTATTAATCCGGGAGAACTTAGAGATGTCAGGCAGCTTTGAAAATATAGATAATGTTTTAATTGACAACTTTAACAGGACTATCAACTACTTGCGGATATCTGTTACAGATCGTTGTAATCTGCGATGTCTTTACTGCATGCCTGAAGAAGGTGTTAAGATGCTCCCCCATAACCAGATACTAACTTTCGAAGAGATATCGGATGTTGTTAAAGTTGGTGTTTCTTATGGAATCTCAAAAGTTAGAATCACAGGAGGCGAACCTCTTGTTAGAAAGGACATCGTCCGTCTAATTGAATTGCTCGGAGAAATTGAAGGAATAAAAGATCTTTCAATGACCACCAACGGAATATTGCTATCAAAGATGGCATCTGATCTTAAAAAAGCAGGTCTCCATAGGGTAAATGTTAGTCTGGATACATTAAACCCATTACAATTCAGGTATATTACACGAGGTGGCAACCTTGAGGATGTAATTAAGGGAATAGATAAAGCTATAGAAGTAGGGTTGTCACCTGTTAAACTTAATTGTGTCCTGAAGGATTCTGTACATGATAATGATTCACTAACGGTTAAAGAATTTGCTGAAAAGCGTAATATCCAGGTACGGTTTATTCATCAGATGGACCTGTTAACAGGTGAATTCTCTGTTATTGAAGGCGGTTCAGGTGGTGATTGTGAGAGTTGTAACAGGCTTAGGCTAACAGCAAATGGCAAGATTAAACCATGCTTATTTAATGATAATGAATATGATGTGAGAGAACTTGGTGCTGAAGTTGCTATAAAGAAAGCTATTTCGGGTAAACCAAAATGTGGAAGTTATAATACATCAGGCCATTTTTATAATATTGGAGGATAGAGTGATGAATGACAACAATAACAACGATAAACCACGATTTAGCCATATTGATGAGCAAGGTAAAGCTAACATGGTTGATGTTGGAATGAAAAATGCCCAGGAAAGAGAAGCGCTAGCCAGTGGAAAAATATTTCTCAGTGCCGAAACAATCGAATTGGTGAAAGAGAACAAAATGCGAAAGGGTGAGGTGCTTACTATTGCTGAAATCTCAGGCATTCAGGCGGCTAAACAAACTTCAACACTTATCCCGTTATGTCATCCGTTATTAATAACAAAGGCAGAAGTAAGGACAGTAGTTGAGAATGATGGAATAACAGTAAATTCGATGGTTAGGTGTATCGGACAAACAGGCGTTGAAATGGAAGCATTAACTGCAGTATCTGTTGCCCTGCTCACTATATATGATATGTGTAAAGCAGTTGATAAGAACATGGTTATATCTGATATTAAACTCTTGAGCAAGGCCAAGAAAGATATCCTGGCATAGTTAAATACATAGGATTATTTTTGTAATTACAATAAGCATAGAGGTAAGTAATTAAATTTAAGCGGAGTATACAAATGGAAATTGTAATAAAAGCAATAAAAATACCGGTGCCAAGAAAGTGGTTATTTCTTGCAGTTGCAGCTTTATGGACATTTGCATCAGTTAAAGTTTTTAGTACTGCATGGAAAGGAGCGATGGACACTCATCTTTCTGTTTATTTCTTTATATGGTTTAGTGTTGTGGGTTCAATTATATTTACAAGGTTAGTTTTCTTAAAGGTTACTTCACGATATATCAAAAGGATACATAACATGGTTGAATCGCGCCCGAGTCTTTTTTCGATGCTGAGTACTAAGAGTTATCTCTTACTTGCTCTTATGATAGCAATGGGCATTATAACTAAAAATACTAATATAATACCACAGCAGTATCTGACGCTGTTCCTTGGAGCATTGAGTTTATCGTTGTTGACAAGTGCTGCTATCTTCTTGAATGAATGGCGATTAAATGCAATTTGTATTAACAGAAAAAAGTAAAATGGAAGCTGAAGTTGTATCAGTAAATATATCTGAGAAAAAAGGTACTGTAAAAGTTCCTGTAACTGAGATTGAGTTAAATGAAACCGGAGTAAAAGGTGATGCGCACAGTGGGTTATGGCACAGGCAGGTAAGTTTATTGGGGACTGAATCGTTCGAGAAGTTTTCAATACAGGCAGGTAGGAAACTCAATTACGGTGAATTTGCAGAGAATATAACTACAAACGGAATAATATTATACAATACCAAACCACTCGACAGGTTTCTGATTGGCGACACTGAACTTGAAGTTACGCAGATAGGGAAAGCATGCCATGGTGATGGCTGTGCTATATATCGCGAAGTTGGTAACTGTGTTATGCCAAAAGAAGGCATATTTTGCCGTGTGCTCAAACAAGGCATAGTAAAGGCAGGCGATAAGGTGCAATACATTCCTAGAGTATTTAAGATCAGGGTAATTACATTAAGCGATAGGGCTTCGATAGGCGAATATCCCGATAGGAGTGGGCCTGCCGTTGTTTCAAACCTTACAAGTTTCTTTGATAGCCTCAAGTGGAAATGTGAAATTGAACGTTTTGTAATCCCTGATGATAAAGCATCGCTCGAAAACTTACTGTCAGATCTTGATGATATTGATATACTCATAACAACAGGCGGAACAGGCATAGGTCCTCGGGATATTACTGTGGATGTTGTGGAAAGTAAACTTCATAAACGTATACCAGGTATAATGGAACATATACGATTGAAATATGGCGCCGAAAAACCTGCAGCATTATTGAGTAGAGGCGTTGCCGGTGTTATTGGCAAAACCCTTGTTTACACACTACCGGGTAGCGTAAAAGCTGTTGAAGAATATCTTGCAGAGATCAACAAAACTATAAAGCATAGCATCTATATGCTCAATGGACTAGATCTGCACGGCTAACAGATTCACAAACTGACAATTTAATTTTAGCATGATTCTATCGAGAGAACAGGCAATACAATTGCTGAATCAATATATCAAAAACGACCGACTCATAGCGCATTCCCTAGCTTCTGAAGCTGTCCTCAAAGCATTGGCAGCACATCTTGGAAGGGATGAGACAAAATGGAGTCAAGCGGGATTATTACATGATCTTGATGTTGAATTAACTAAAGATGACCCGCAAAACCATGCATTGATTACTGCAAAGATACTTAGTGAAATGGGAGTAGATGCCGAGATTGTCGATGCAATAAAAATGCATAATGAAATGGCAACAGGCTTGGAACGAACCACTGAGTTTCAACATGCCCTGGCAGCTGGCGAAACAATAACCGGACTGATTACCGCAACAGCATTAGTTTATCCTGATAAAAAAATCAGCTCTGTGAAAGTTAAATCAGTTACAAAAAGAATGAAAGAAAAAGCATTTGCCGCTTCTGTTAACAGAGAAACTATTATGGAATGTGAAAAACTCGGCTTATCTTTAGAGACATTTATTGCCATATCGCTCGATGCAATGATAAAGGCATTTGAAGGTGAAAATGAGTCAGTTCAGTAGCCATGGTTATTATTGGAATAATTGAATGGTTAATAGTTAAAAAGCAGTAAACGTTATGTTCAGGAAAATACCCTCATTCTTCTATAATAAATATCTTATAGCATTTACCGCTTTTGTAGTTTGGCTTACTTTCTTCGATAGAAACAACTTTCTTTCACAGATGCGTTACGGCCGTATTCTTAATAAGCAACGCATGCAAGAGAACTACTATAAAAGTGAAATCAAGAAAGATTCTCTGGCGTTAATTGAATTGTCAGATTCAACTCGATTAGAGAAATTTGCGAGAGAGAAATACCTTTTCAAGAAGAATAATGAAGACATATTCCTAATCGTTGAAGAGGAGAAAGAATAATTAGCAATTACTGTCTAAAGCTTTTCTTAAACCTGACCGTTGCAATTGATAAGCCAATGTGGATTGTTATCAAGCAAATTATAATTACGTTTAACATAAAGAGATGTTACCGAATCAAATAAGCCATAATGCGATAAGTTTCAAGGAATAAAAAGCTTTATCATCCCAAAAAAATACCCAACATCAATTATACTGAACTAGTGCTAAATAAAGTCTCGGCAATAGTGTAAAAGGAAGATATCTTAAGTGTTGTTTAATCATCAATTTGAACAAGGGATGGATAAATATAAGCTGAAATAATGGCTTTGGTTACATCGGATCAACATCTACTACAACTCTTATTGTCTTATAATCCTCAAGCTGTCTGAAGATATTAATCTGATTTATCGCTTCAAGCTTCAACTGATGTCCTTGCGTTCCCTTACTAACCTTTAGAAGAATATTCTTCAGGAATAAATTTCTTATCCTTGAAACATTTGGGTACTCAGGTCCTAACAGAGCTTTACCAAAAAAAGGTTTAAGCATTTGAGCTAATCGGGAGGCACCTTTATCCACAAGATCGGGATCTTTATGTCTTAATGAAATCTGTATCAGTCTCACAAATGGTGGGAAGGAGAATTTATACCTGTCGAGTAAAACAGTTTCATACATCTCTTCATAATTATTCTCAGCTATCCATTTAAACATCATGTGTGAAGGATTATAAGTTTGTATGAGTACCAGCCCTTGCTTGTTCTTTCTTCCCGAACGGCCGCTTACCTGCGCAAGCATCTGAAAGCTTCGTTCAAGCGATCGGAAGTCGGGGTAACTTATTAAACCATCAGCGTTAAGCACTCCTACTAAGCTTACATTGTCGAAGTCAAGTCCTTTGCTTACCATCTGAGTGCCCACCAAAACATCGGTTTTACGGGTTTCGAACTCGAGCATGATCTTATGATATGCATTTTTGGTCTGTGTAGTATCTAGATCCATGCGCGCAGTAGTAAGCTCCGGATAAATTAAAGATAGCTCTTCTTCAACTTTTTCGGTACCGAAGCCTTTTAGTTTAATCGATGGGCTTCCACACTCCGGACAAACAGCGGGTAGCATTCGGGTATAACCGCAATAATGACACTTGAGCAAGTTTATGCGTTTGTGATAGGTAAGAGTTACATCGCATTGGGTACACCCAGGTATATGGTTGCAGGTTTCACATTCAATCCTTAACGAAAATCCCCTTCTGTTCTGAAAAAGAATAACCTGTTCATCGTTGCTTATAGCATGGGTGATTGCATCAAGAAGTTGAGGTGAAAAGTGAGATTTCATCCGCTTAAATCGCGTCTCCTCTTTGATGTTAATTATCTTTATATCAGGTAGATTCACCCCGCCATATCGCTCATTTAATTCAACAAACCTGTATTTGCCGGATCTTGCATTATAAAAACTTTCAATTGATGGCGTGGCAGAGCCAAGCAACACAGGTGAATTATGGAATTTCGCCAGCATAATGGCAGCGTCGCGGGCATTATACCTTGGTGCCGGATCTGATTGCTTGTATGAAGCATCATGCTCTTCATCCACAATGATTAATCCTATATTATTGAATGGAAGGAACATAGCTGATCGTGCACCAAGTATTATCTTATAACTAACAGATACAGTTTCATCAGTAGTAAGGTCGTTTGATTTATTCCAGATCTCGATACGTTCAAACTCATTGTATTTAGAGTGATATACACCAACATCACTGCCGAAAAACTTCTGAAGCCTTCGCACTATTTGTGACGTGAGCGCAATTTCAGGCAAAAGGTAAAGAACCTGCAATCCTTTACTTATTACATCACTTATTAGCTTTATGTATATTTCGGTTTTCCCGCTGGAGGTAACTCCTTTAAGAAGAACTACCTGCGGCTGAATGATTTGCTCTTTAATATAGTCGTAAGCTTTTTGTTGGGCATCTGACAATTTAATGCTCTCAATGTTAGCATAGGCATCAGGGGACTCCAGGCGACTGGTGTTTCGCTGATAAATTTCGAGAATCCCTTTCTTTACAAGACCATCGAGCTGTGACGCAGATACAGATGGTGTTTTAAGAAGATCGGCACGACTTACCTCTTTCACATTACCTGAAAAGAAATTTGATAAGTTAAGATAGGCAACCAATAACTGCAACTGTTTGAAAGCTTTAGCGGTTAGCCTGTCCATCTCTTCGCGCAAGCTATCATTATCGGTAAATTTTTCTGCCAATCTTACAAAATGGTCTATGCGTGGCTTATACCTTTCGGTAATCTCTTCATCTACTCTTATGTATTTTTTCTCAAGCATAGTTTTGACAATAGGAATTACTTTAGAGATTCCTACTATCTTACTTATATCAGTTATTGTGAGGATCTTCTGAATCAGAAGAGCTTCGATTATGAGATACTCATTATCAGTTAAAGTTTCCTGATCAAGGACGAATTCAGGATCAAGAACTATTCTGGTCTCGCTTGCAAGCTTAAAAGCAGATGGAAGCGCAGCATTCATCACTTCTCCTTCGGTACAAATATAATAATCGGCCATCCACTCCCAGAAAAGAAACTGCTTTTCATTAACAATTGGGTTGGCGTCGATAACTGACAGCACATATTTGGCAGATATTGTTTTAGGAGGAACAGTTGTTACTTGTCGCACCAAAGCGGTATACAACTTCTTTGGACCAAACTGCACAACAACTCTTACTCCCTTTTTAACCGAATTTTCAAATTCAGTAGGTATGCGGTATGTAAAATACCCTTTTACCGGTAATGGTAATAGTACTTCAGCGAAATAGGTTGTATATTCAGTATTAGACAATTGTATTCCGTTTTTCTTATTGAAACCTTGTATCAAATATAGTTAAAGAGAAGAATTAATTGAGCGGTTTTTTCCGAGGAAAGTAATATTTTGGCTTAAGGAGTTTATTCAATTTATGGTTAATAATGCTTACTCCTGATCCAATGAGTGCTCCCATTATTACATCAGATGGATAATGCATACCAAGATGCATTCTCGAATAACCAACAATAACAGCATAACCGAATGCCGGTGCTATAACATACCACTCCGGATACAACAGGGAAACTGAAGTTGCTGTTGCAAAGGCTGATGTGGTATGTCCTGAGGGAAAAGATGATGAGAAGTCTCTCATATATGGGAGTATCTCAGGGATTTTATCGTATGGCCTCTCTCTGTCCACAGCTGCCTTTAAGATATAAGTTACTGTCATTGCTCCGGTTATTGAAGCAGCAGTAATAATTCCGTTGTCCCATCTTATCTGTTTGTTTTCCACATAACCATCCACTAATAAGAAGAGAGGGACGGCAATGCTTATTGGGGTAACCGACATTGATATAACCTTCATCTCATTATCGAGTGAACTGTTTCTGTTCTCATAAATACTCTTTAGTATTGAGATATCATTACTCTGAGAATAACCCAAAATAGAAAAATGAAAAAGAAATATTATGGCAACTGTCCGCATCAAGTTGATTCAAGATGATTTGTAAAGATCTTTCTTACTTCCGTGATATAACTCAAAACTTGCGTACCGACACTCTAATTGTCCGTTCCATAAGATTTTCTTTACTTTTGGTTTTAACCCAACAAGCTTAAGGGCTTGAAAATCTGATGAGATAAGCCATGCAGTATAACCTTCGAAATTTCTCTTCAAAGCATTACCCATATCTCTGTATAAATCGTTGATATCCTCTATTCTTAATCTTTCGCCATACGGAGGATTGCTAATAAGAACACCTTTACCCTTTGGAGGCAATACATCGCGGAAGTCGGAAACTCTCAATATAATATCCTTGTGAAGTGAAGCATTTCTTATATTAACTTCGGCAGCGCTAAGATTTCGTCGCGAGATATCGGAACCTATTATATCTATGTTAAGGTCTCTTTGATTTTCTAATGCACTGTTTTTAACTTTACTCCATAATTCAGGAGAAAAATCCTTCCATTTCATAAACCCATACTCTTTTCGGAACTGACCTGCCGGCAGATTCATTGCAATCATGGCAGCCTCAATGAGCAAAGTTCCGGAGCCACACATCCAATCGATGAAATTTGATTCTCCTTTCCAACCACTTATAAGAATCATACCTGCTGCTAAAACTTCACTTAACGGAGCCTCAGCATTTTGGGTGTGATATCCTCTTTTATGGAGAGAAGCCCCTGAACTGTCGAGCGCAATATTGCACTGATCACGGTATATATGAACATTGATTCTCAGATCAGGATTATCGAGATCAACAGACGGCCGCTTCCCCTGCATTTCTCTAAACCGGTCGGCTATAGCATCCTTTGCTCTTTGTGATACGAAGTGAGAATGTGTAAATATAGAGTTGCCTATAGTTGAATCAATTGCAAGTGTTTGGTCTGCTTCAATATAATCCTCCCAGTTGATATCCTTTATTTCATGATAGAAATCATCCTCGTTATCAATAATAAATTGTTTGATGGGCAGAAGTATCCTTAAAGCTGTACGGCATTGATAGTTTGCTTTATACAGCAATTCTTTATCTCCTTCAAATGCTACTGCTCTTTTTAAGATCTCAATGTTTACAGCACCAAGCTGTTCAAGTTCAGATGCAAGAATCTCTTCGAGACCTGCGGGTGTTTTAGCTATATAGGTCAAATTTTCATTTACTATCCCACCATTATTATTATTTACCATAACATCATTTACGTATTAAAATTATCTGCGCTAACGAGTGCAGATTTTTATTTCAATTTACTCATGAACTTTTCAGTATTCACTATGAAACGCTCATGAATCCCTTCGCCAATCATTCCTGATTCATCATGGGCAAATACTTTAAAAACTAACTTTTTGCCATCTGTTTCAATTAATTCAGAGCCACAACTCACAACCATACCCATAGGTGTAGCTTTCAGATGACTTACATTTACAAGGGTACCAACAGTTATAAACCCTTCCGGGAGTTGCTGCTGAACACTTTGCTGGCAAGTTTTTTCCATCAAAGCTATCATAGCAGGAGTTGCAAATACATCAACAAGTCCTGACCCATAAGATGATGCAACATTCTCCTTGGTAACTTTCTGCTTTTCAAATCCTTTTATTCCAACAGGTATTTCCATTATATCCACTATATAAAAATGTTTGTCTTTCAATCTTATTGATTACCGGTGTAATGTACATTCACAGTTTGCTTGAGATCGGTACTTAGCGACAAAGCAACTGGACAGGTACGTGTTATATTTTCAATTATAGCCTTATGCTTATCGGTATAATTGTTATCAGGGAAGTATAAATCAATTATCACCTCACTCACTTTACGTGGGTTTGAACTCATAATCTTTGTTATTTCGCCTGTGACGCCTTCCATGCTAAACCCATGTGTTGTTGCCGCAATGCCCATTATAGTAGTCATGCACAAGCCAAGAGAAGTTGCCATTAGATCGGTAGGAGAAAATGCTTCGCCTTTGCCATTGTTATCAACCGGTGCATCGGTTACAATAATTTTCCCTGAACGGATATGTCTGGCTTCAATGCGCAAATCGCCCAGGTATTTAAATGATGCTGTTTTCGACATACTGCAATATTTTTAACAAACTTAGATAAATTTATGATGTAATGACTCCTTTTAAATTAGCTAAACATCATTAACACGCGCAATAATGTAAACACACAAACTTATAATTGATGCTTTGTCTTCACAATTATTGTATTTTTGTAATTGACAATAAACAAGTTAATGAAAAAAAGGGTCATTGGGATTATTATTGCCTCAACAGCACTTGCGCTGATTGGTATATTAATTATTCAGGTTTACTGGATGAGAAATGCTTACAGGTTGCAGGAAGAGTTGTTCGATAATAGTGTGAGTGTTACCCTTAAAAGTGTTGTTAACAGAATGTTTGACGAACGCAATACGGCTGATTGTGGATCAAGTATCTGTAACAGCGATTGTGATCGACGGACTTTATCGGTTATCAGGGCAATCAACCCTGCTAAACTTGATTCATTATTAGATGAGGAATTTGGCGACGCTGAGATAACAAGACAGTACGCATGGGGAGTTTTTGATCCGGTTTCAGGAACATTCTTCTCAGGTGAAAACAATCACCTTCGACCGCAAATATTAGAGTCGGGTCATAAAGTATCATTATCATGTCTTTACCGCACCGAACACTTGATGCTCGGCATCTTTTTCCCTAATGAAAGCGAAATGCTCCTATGGAAAATACTTCCATGGATGATAATTTCACTTATTCTAATGCTTGCTGTGGTTGCAGCTTTCACATTTATGATCTTTTCATTTATGAAGCAGAAGAAGCTATCGCAGCTTAAATCGGATTTTGTTAACAATATGACCCATGAATTAAAGACTCCGATTTCAACTATCTCGTTAGCAAGTGAAATGCTGTTGAATCCCAAGAGTCATATATCTGACGATAAAACCCGTAAGTATGCAAAGATGATCTTTGATGAGAATCAACGGTTACAACAGCAGGTTGATCAGGTATTACAGATCTCAATATTAGAAAAAGGAGCCTTTAAAATAGAAACTTCAACATTTGATGTGCACAAGGTTATTAAACAATCAATAAGTCGCTTTGAACTAATTGTAAGAAATTCAAATGGAACAATAAGGTTCAAGCCTCAGGCTGAAGTATCCGAGATTTCTACTGATATTAATCATTTTCAGAATGTTGTATGCAATTTACTCGATAATGCAGTAAAATATTCTGGTAATGCACCCGATATCACAGTCGAAACTGCCATAAAAAATGAGATGTTGGTGATTTCAGTAAGTGATAAAGGAATTGGCATCAGTAGTGAAAACCAACGCTTGATTTTTGATAAACTTTACAGAGTGCCCACCGGCAATGTGCACGATGTAAAAGGCTATGGTATAGGTCTTTATTATGTTAAGACAATAATTGATGCACTTGGTGGTGAAGTTAAAGTTAAAAGCGAACCCAGCAAGGGTAGTATTTTTGAGGTATTATTTCCATTAAAAGTATCAATAGGTATAAATGAGTTATAATTCACGTATACTTCTCGTTGAAGATGATCAGAATCTTGGGACTCTAATTGAAGAGTACCTTAATATGCTGGGCTATGTAACAACCCTGGCAGTGAACGGTGATGATGGATTAAAGGCTTTTAAAGGCCATAAGTATGACCTATGCATACTTGACGTCATGCTACCAAAGAAAGACGGTTTTACGCTAGCTAAAGAGATCAGGGAACTGGATACCCAAGTGCCCTTAATCTTTCTTACTGCAAGAGGAAGCAGTGACGACAGAATAAAAGGTTTTAAATCGGGTTGCGATGATTATATCACTAAACCTTTTAGTAGTGAGGAGCTGGCTCTTAGAATTGAAGCAATATTGAAAAGATGTGGCATAAGTTCATCTGATAAGAAGAACGATATAATCTGCATTGGTAAGTATACGTTCGACACAAAGAATTTGCTTCTGGTTATGGATGATTGCACACAGCGACTAACTGTAAAAGAAGCCGCATTACTAAAAGCTTTATGTATGAATATAAATAATCTACTGCCACGTGATAAAGCTCAATTGGAAGTATGGGGAACAAGCGACTATTTTATCGGGCGCAGTATGGACGTATTCATTACTAAGCTGAGAAAGTATCTGAGTAAAGATCCTTCGGTTGCAATACTAAACGTGCATGGTGCAGGCTTTAAACTTGAGGTTAAGAACCTTGCAGATGCAACACATAATCAGGTAACTCATTAAAGATTTAAGTATGACTATTCAAGAAGCTCAGATATTAGTTGATGATTGGATCAAAGATAAAGGTGTCCGTTACTTCAGCGAATTAACCAATACTGCCATTCTAATGGAAGAGGTAGGCGAGGTTGCGCGGATAATAGCAAGAAAATATGGCGATCAATCATCAAAAGCTGAAGAAAAGGAGATGAATCTAGCTGATGAACTTGCTGATGTCTTTTTTGTACTAATCTGCTTAGCTAATCAAACAGGTGTTAACCTGACCGAAGCTCTGGAAAAAAATCTTGAAAAGAAGACAAGTCGTGATAGTCAAAGGCATATTAATAATCCCAAACTAAAGTAACTAGCTCTCCTGATAACCTTCTATGAAAAGGGTTTACCTCAAAATCTACTGGTTAACAGCTTTATTGATTCTATTCCTATTCACTTCTTATGGCCAGAATTATCAGGTTTCAGGCTATATATTTGACTCTTTAACCGGCAACTCTTTAGCTTTTGTTAATATCAGAATTGATGATACTCATAGGGGAGGGATGACTGACATTGACGGACACTTCACGCTTCAAAGCGATAAGCCTATACAAACCTTGAAAATTAGTTACATCGGGTATAAAAATGTTGAGTATTCAGTACAAGGAAAGCAGAAGCATACAATTTTATTAACTCCTGAAGTTATAAATCTGCCTGAAGCGGTAATAGCCCCATCCATGAATCCCGCATTGAGGATAATAGCTAATGCTGTGAAAAACAGAAGCAAGAATAATCCCAAATATTATAAAGCTTTTACCTACGATTCTTACGACAAGGTTGTTTTTACTTTAATGAAAGATAGTCTGTCGCAGATTTCAATTAATGACACCAATGATGCTAAGATCGAAAAGCTTTTAAAAAGGCAGCATCTTTTTATGATGGAGTCCGTAATTGAACATAAGCATCTCTTTCCATCACTAAGCCATAGCAAAATAGTTGCTAGTAAAGTTTCGGGCTTAAATGATCCGCTAATGGCATTGTTCATCTCCCAATCACAACCGGAGTCATTCTATGAATCGACAATTGACTTGGCTGGTAAGAAATATTTAAATCCTCTGAATGAAGGCTTTGAACGCAATTATTATTTTGAACTTAAAGACAAATACTATAGCTCTAAAGGACAAGATTCACTGTTTATTATATCCTTTAACCCTCTGAAAGGTAAGAATTTCGATGGGCTTAAAGGTTTGCTGTACATTAGTAATAATGGGTGGGCAATTTCAAATGTAATTGCCGAACCTGCAAGAAGTGATGATCCTTTCAGCTTAAGAATTCAACAGATGTACGAATTCATTGATAGCAGTTACTGGTTTCCGGTACAACTTAACACAGATATTAATTTTAAGAACTTAAAGTTTTCTTCTACAAATGTTTATGCCATTGGGAAGAGTTACAGACGGAATATTTCTTTTAATGCTGAACTTGTAAGGAAGCATTTCAATGAAATAGCAGTAGAAGTTGATGAGTATGCCAACAAACGTACTAATGATTTTTGGGATCAGCAGCGGAAAGATTCCCTTACTATGATAGAAGAGAATACATACAGAATCATTGATAGTTTGAGCAAAGCTCATCGAATCAATGAGAAGATAACTGCATTGAATTCACTAGCAAGAGGTTTTATTCCAATTGGTCCGGTTAATCTCGATATCAATCGTTTGTTGCGAATTAACAAATATGAGCAGATTAATCTCGGCTTAGGCCTTTATACAAATGAGAAGGTATCTGATTACTTTTCGGTTGGTGGTTTCTATTCTTATGGTTTTAAAGATAAGGAACCAAAATTCGGAGGCTCATTAGCATTATACCCTAAGAGCTTCAATGCCTTCTCGCTTTTGCTTAAACATTATAAAGACATTACTGAATCGGCCGGAGTAAAGTTTTTTGATGAAGAGTCAACTGCACTATCAGCCGATAAATACAGGGAATTTTACATTTCACAGTTCGATCTAAGTACATCGTACGAAGTAAGTGCCTTATTCAAACCGGTTCGATACGTTGCTGCTAATGTTGGTTTTGCAAAAGCTGAAAAATCCCCTCTTTATGAGTATCAATGGACACGGTCTCAAACAAATGATGTGGTTAATACAGGCACACTTAACTTTACAACCCTCACTTTAGGACTAAGATATGCACATAAGGAGAAGTTTATAAGGGGATTGAAAGATCAGTATTCACTTGGTACAAATTATCCGGTTATAAGGTTAAAATACACAGGTAGCATTGCAGGGGTATTCAGTAATGATATTTCTTACAATAAGTTTGATATAAAGGTAACATGGCAGGTATACAATAAACTGTGTGGTACAACTTCTTTATATCTGCTGGCGGGATATATTGACAGAGATGCACCATATTCTGAGTTATACAACGGTCGGGGTAGTGCAGGAGAGGTATTGTCGTTATACTCTCCGGGAAGTTTTAACACAATGGAAAGCAACGAGTTCCTTAGCGACCGTTATGCAGCTCTGTTTTTAATTCATGATTTTGGGAAATTGCTATTAAGATCAAAGTACTTTCAACCTGACATTGCACTCAATGTTAATATGGGTATAGGCAGTCTTCAGCATCCCGAGAATCATAAGATGGTTAATTTCAAGACACTGGAGAAGGGCTTTATTGAATCGGGGATATTGCTTAACAATATATTAAGATCATCATACAGTGGAATTGGAATAGGCCTATTTTATAGAGGAGACAGATATAGAAGCTACAATGAATTGGAGAATCTGTTTGTTAGACTAACCATAAGGTATTCGATGTAACAGACTTTATTGATTGCTTTTCATCTGCTGTGAATAGTTATTTTGAAAACCGTAGAGATGTTATATGCAAACTTGATACTACATCTCTACGGTACTATATATATTGACGACCAGTTCAAAAGACTTGAACTGGTCTGATTACTTCTAAACAATTCTAAAGCTGCATTTCAATTTTATTAAAGCCTCCAGCTACTATAATATGTTGCAACTCCCACCTATAGCTTGCAACATGCAGCTTCAGCCACGTCAAATGCCTCCCGGCATTCCGTGGATATTAAATACAAGATGTCAAAGAACACTTATTGGCTGTCGGCTATAGGCTCTCAGCTATCAGTTTAGCTATCAGCCATCAGCTATCAGCCATCAGCTATCAGCCAGCAGCCATCAGCATTAACTTCTCTAGCCTGGCAGTGATAAGGCCAAACAGTTAAACTATTAATTGTACCTCTATTGCAATAACCATACTAAAGTTTAAATATTTAGAAAATGACCCCATTTGACCCCCATTTTGACATTATGGCAGTAAAAATGGCCCTCAAATGATCCTGCCAATATGGCAGTGGAGGGTCAAATGGGGTCAAATGGTACTTTTAGGACATTTTGGCAGTCCACAGGGAAAACAGTAAAGATAAGATTCTGATTACCAGAAGCTTCTATTTCACTCCTAAAGGGGTGGAAGGATATCTAATGCCTCTATTCCACTCTCAATGAGGCGGTAAGATATTTATAGATAATTATTTATATAATGTTACGCTTTGTTGCTTCGAACAATCTCAGAAGATCAGAAACCTAGGACAGTTTCGAGCTTTAAAAGCTAAACTTTTAAAGCTAACCTTTAAAGCCAAAACCCTTAAAGTCAAACGCTGAACCCTAAAGGCTTAAACCGTCATAATATCCTTTTCTTTAGCATCGAAGAGCTTGTCAACTTTGCTAATAAAAGTATCAGTAAGGTTTTGGATCTCTTTTTCAAGTTGCTTTACTTCATCTTCAGGAACGCCGTCCTTTTCAAGCTTTTTACCTGAATCATTGGCTGCGCGCCTTATGTTTCTTATGGTTACTTTGGCATTTTCTACTTCAGCCTTGGCTTTTTTTACAAGGTCGCGACGACGTTCTTCTGTTAATGGTGGAACGGTTATACGGAGTACTTCGCCATTGTTCTGTGGATTGAAACCTAGATTGGCTGCAAGTATTGCTTTTTCTATGGGAACAAGCATAGCCTTCTCCCATGGTTGTACTATAATTTGTCGTGGATCGGGTGTATTGATGTTCGAGACCTGATCAATCGGTGTTATAGACCCATAATAATCAACTCTAACGCCTTCAAGCATAGCAGGTGAAGCTTTACCTGCCCTGATTTTTTGAAACTCTTTATCGAGATGTGAAATGGCATTAGACATGCCTTCTTCCGCTTCCTCTATTACAAACTTAATATCTTCGTTCATTGTAGGTGAGTTTATTTTTTCAACTTTTGCAATTGCAAATATACAACCAGAATCTACATCAATCAATAGTTAACATACTCATAAGGCTATACTAGGTAACCATTAGCAATATAACAACATGTTACTTAACAATAGTTCCTAAATTGTGGCCTTCCATTAAACGTAACAAGTTACCACTAATGTTCATATTGAAAACTATAATGGGCAGATTGTTCTCACGGCACATTGTTATTGCAGTCATATCCATAATGTTGAGGTTTTTCTCATACACTTCGGTAAATGATATAGTCTCATACTTAACAGCATCAGGATCTTTTTCAGGGTCAGATGTATAAACACCATCAACCCTGGTACCTTTCAGAACAACGTCGGCCTTTATTTCAACAGCTCTTAATACTGCAGCAGTATCGGTTGTAAAATATGGATTGCCTGTACCACCTGCTATAATAACTACACTGCCTGCTTCAAGATATTCTATAGCAGTTCGTCTGCTCATAGGAGAGGCAATTGGGTCGATAGTTATTCCGGATAGTATTTGAGTCTTTACTCCCTGCTTTTCGAGTTCTCCCTGAAGTGCCATGCTGTTTATTACGGTAGCAAGCATCCCCATGTAATCACCCTGCACACGGTCAAATCCTTTTGCAGCGCCTTGAAGTCCCCTGAAAATATTACCACCGCCAATAACAATAGCTATTTGTATGCCTTTTTCAGATGCTGATTTTATCTCTTTAGTGTATTCGGTTAATCTAACGGGGTCAATTCCATACTGTTGATCACCCATTAGTGCCTCACCGCTTAACTTTAATAATATCCTCTTATATTTCATGATGAAAATAAAAAACTTTACAATCTATATTTATCTAACAATCAGAAGCTGTCGTGTTTGCTTATTTGATTCCACCTCAAGGGTATAAAGATATTTACCAGGTTTCAAATCGCTTACTGATGCAACTATTAAATGGTCGCCTGCCTTGAAACTCCCGGATGCCAATACCTTTATTACTTTACCATTCATGTCAGTAATAGACAATTTAACTTGCGATTGGTTGCTTAAGTGAAACTTAATACTTGTTTGATCACCAGCAGGATTTGGATAATTCTGTTCAAGGCTGAACAACTCTTTCTTATCGATATTTGTAACCCCTATAGTTAGATCTTTATACAAGAAGTGCAGACACCACTGATTAATGGTTCCTAAATTTCCGGTAGTTAAATCTGAAACCTGAAGTCTCCATGATCCGGCTATTGGTTTGCCTTTATAGCTTTGGAAAGAAGTTTCGGGACGGAATCGTCCATTAAATGGAGCAGATCCTTCTTTTATTGATATAGCTGCCTGGTCATCAAAAAAGGTATTAGTGTAATTACTTCCAGAGGCCCCATTTCTGTCAGTTAACAAATAAGCTGAACCGGTTGGAGGTAATAATATCATTCTGATATCAGCAGTTCTTGGATGGGTAATATCAACCTGTACATCAAGATCTACTAGCTCTCCTTCAATATTAACATTCATAATAACAGGAACACTCGAATTATCAGGTATTGCAATCGGTAATTGATTTGAGCAGAGTTCCGAACTCAGGTAGTTAGCAATCTCATAGGAGAAGTATCTGGAAGGACTAATTGTTCCTGCAGGTGAAATGCCCTTTCCACCTATAGGGTGTGTGGCGGCCAATTGAGCATTTACATCCTGAACCGCGAAATAGTATCTTACTGATGTTCCAACCTGATATCCGGGTATAATGAATTTAATAGTGTCATTTGATATAGCTTCAGGTGTAATGGCAACAAATTCACTGTTGTCAGCAGAGTGGTAAAGCAGTGGTTGATAATTAGTATAATCAATTTCATAATCACTATTAACAACTAAATAAGCTTCTCTTGGTAATGTGTTTATACTTGAAATTATCGGATTATGGTTGAAGTTGAACCTGTAGTTTAATCCCTGTGATGCAATATTTGCCAGTGATGCCTTTACCAATGCAATGTATATTGGCATATTTAAAATCGACATATTGTCGCCTGTAGTATGATAGTATGCATTAAAATCATTGAAATCTTCAATGGCAAGTATCGCAGGATAACCATACTCCCAGAATGATGCATGATCACTTGCAGTAGTGTTGATGAAATTATGGGATAACTGTGGTTGGTAATAGCTGTTCGTGAGAACAAAATCATTCGAGAATGCCTGTGAGTTTGAGTTTGTAGCAATTGAAAAAAGCATGTCGTTGTTTGAATCCCATGCTATCATATCAAGGTTTAATACCCCTAAGATATTTTGTCCGTTGTTGTAAGCCCTCTGTGCATAGAAATGGCTGCCAATTAAACCGATCTCTTCTTCGTCCCATGCTGCGAACCTTATGGTATAATCAGTTGGCATGTTTTTAAGTATTCTTGCAGCTTCAAGGACTGCAACAGTTCCCGAGGCATTATCATCTGCACCGGGTGCCAATGATCCGGAAGGCATATTGTCATAATGGCCACAAATGATATATTCCTGATCGGGGTATCGGGTACCTACCTTAGTTGCAATTACATTAATTCCTCTGGTTCCATAAAAATAATGATATTCAGGTTCATATCCATATTCCTGAAATTTCTGATAGATAAACTTTGCTGCCAGAAGGTTATCGGGTGAGTTGTAATGTCTAGATCTTATCGTTTTTATTTGGCCATCAATTAATACTGTGGTATCACCCGAAAGCTGCCTTGTAAGTAGTATTATCGACTGCTCATTGGTGAGAGAAATTAGTGAGTCAATAACCGGACTATAGGCTATTTGAGTTTTACCGGAGAAGGGTAGAATAATACTTAAAACTGCAAGAGTAAGTAGTGTTCTGATTTTGTTTTGAGCTGTGTTGATTAACATTCTTAAAAAGTAATTGCTTGTAAGATTAATAGCTTGGAGAAGTGGCAATGATCATTCAATGCGCAACTTTTAACTCAATTTCTAAGTTTAGGGGCAAATGTAGTTAAAAAATAAAAGTGTTTTTAAATTATCATTCCAATGGCATTGTGCACTCACTTACTCAATAATGTTTCGGATAAAATACCTGTTGCATAGTACCTTCTAAAGCCTGACTAACCTTCCGGTGGATATTAGATTGTTGCTTTTGAGTGTATAAAAATAGGTGCCTGAATCAAGATCATCTACCGAAAAAGTGATCAGGTGTTCCCCCTTAATCTTATAGCCTGACACAAGAGTTTTTATATACTTTCCTGTTATGTCATATAACTCTATTATCACCTCACTATTTTGTTTAAGAGTATATGGAATTGTTGCGATTGTAACTGCCGGATTGGGATATGACTGTCCTAAAATATCATGTTTTTTGTAAAACTCTTGTTCAATGCTTAATTCATCATCTTTGTATGTGTAGTGTAAACACCAGTTGTTAAGCATACCCGAATTCTCCTGCCCTGATTCTACAATTCGTAATTGCCATTTTCCCTTTATTGGTTTGTTGTTGAAGTTACTCAACGGCATTTCAGGTCTGAAGTATCCTGTAAAAGGAGCCACAGCATCTTTTATTGATACTGAGGCTTGATCATCAAAGATTGTTTGAGTATAATTATCACCTTCATTTCCATTTCTGTCGCTTAGTGTTATGGTCTGAAGGTCAGGTGATATAAGGATGAGTCGTAGTTCATAATCTCTTGGATGTGTAATATCAACCATAACATCAAGGTCCAGCAAATCACCTTTCTCTGCTATGTTGATGTAATCAAAGGTATTTGAGTTGTCTGGTATCAGGATAGGTGTGTTAGCTGAGCAATTATTTGCTGATGCAATATTATCAACCTGGAACATAAATAAGTTACCGGGCTGAGTTGTCCCCGGGGGGGATATACCTCTTCCACCAGCCGGTAATGTTATTATCATTGATGCTGCCTGGTCCTGAAGTGCAAAGTAATATCTGACAATACTTCCTAAAGGCATGCCAGGTATTCTGAATTTGACAGTGTCTCCTGAAATGCTTACAGGCATAAGCGATACGAAGGATGCATCATTAAGTGAATAGTATAACCGAGGGCTATTTTGCCCTGTAGCAATAGTTTGTTGAGTCTTAACGATTAGTGATACTTCACGCGGCAGCACTGAATTATCTGAAATTACTGGTATGTGCTCAAGATAAACCTTATGGTCCATTGATAAAGCAATGAACCCGGCTATTGATGTTTTCAACAAGGATGTATAGTATGGGAAATTAATCTTTTCTATTTTGTCATTAACTGTTTGGTAGAAAGCGTTGAAATCATAAAAATCTTCAGTAATCATTACTGCCGGATACCCATTCTGCCAAAATGAAACATGGTCACTTGATGAGGTTGTTATAAGGTTATTTTTGAGTATTGGCTGATAACAAGCTGTTGAAGATATTATCTCCTTAGCTAGAAGAGAAGATGCATGATTTTGGGAGATTGAGTACTTATTATCTTTATTAGCGTCCCAACCCAACATATCAAGATTAATGACTCCCATGATTTTAGTATCACTTTCTGCTGCTTTTTTAGCATAAAAGGTACTGCCGGCATCACCTGTTTTTCCTTCATCCCATGTAATAAACTTTACAGTATAAAGAGGGTTTATGGTTTTAAATATTCGTGCAGCTTCAAGTACGGCAACTACTCCCGTAGCATTATCGTCGCAACCAGGTGCAGTTTGTCCTGAGGGCATATTATCATAGTGAGCACAAATTATATATTCTTTGTCGGGATAGAGAGTTCCTGTCTTTTTAGCAATAACATTGACTCCCCTTACGCCATTAAACAATTGGAATTCCGGCGAATATCCATATTCTGTGAATTTATCAAATATATACTGTGCAGCAACCGAATTACCTGAAGTAAGGTAGTGTCGTGATGCAATAGTTGTCACCTGATTATTAACAGTTACAGTTGTGTCGCCTGTTAATTGGCGCAATAAGAGTTTGATGTATACAGCACTAACCGACTCTGTTAATGAGGCAACAGCAGGACTATAGGCAATTTGCGCCTTCACGCTCACTGAAGTTAATAAGATGATTAAAAGGAAAATAGCATTCCTTTTTTGTGATCTCATTGGTTTTGGTTGTTAGCTCATAAAGTTACAAATAAGATCATTCAAAAGATTAATCTTCAATGCCGTGGCAATTTTTAAATTTTTTACCGCTTCCACAAGGACAAGGGTCATTGCGTCCGACACGTTTCTCAACTCTAACAGGGGTAGCAACTTTTTGCTCAGTTGTTCTTCCTGCCTGTGAAAGTAAATCTGTCCGCTCTTCCTTATACCTGTTATTGTCGGTCCGTCTTGGTCTGTGCGCTTCTTTTACCTGCGATGACTCTTGTATTGGAAGATTCGCTCTTACTATGAATGATGAAATCTCTGAGTTAGTCTTCTGAATCAGGTTCTTAAACAATTCAAATGATTCAAACTTATAGATCAAAAGTGGATCCTTTTGTTCATAAGTTGCATTTTGAACAGAATTCCTAAGTTCATCCATTTCTCTCAGGTGATCTTTCCATGAATCATCAATTACGGCTAAAGTAACTCCTTTTTCTATTGAAAGTGCAATTTCTTTTCCTTTATCGTTATATGCCTTCTTCAGGTTTGCCACTACCTGCATTGTTCTGATACCATCAGTTATAGGAATAGCAATATTTTCAAACTGTGGTTGATTCTCATAGATATCTTTGATGACCGGGAATGCTCTTTCAGCTAAACGGCGACTCTTTTCTACATAATTTGAATAAACCTGCTCAAATAGAATGTCAGTTAGTACCTCTTTATTCTTAGCATAAAACTCATCTGAACTAATCTTTGGCTCAGTAGAAAGAGTTTTCATCATATTGAGCTTAAAGCCTTCAAAGTCCCTGTCATCCTGATGTGTTGAGACTATTGTTTCGCACACATCATAGATCATATTTGAAATATCAACTGCAAGTCGCTCACCGTATAAAGCATGACGACGTTTCTTGTATATAACTTCACGCTGAGAGTTCATAACATCGTCATATTCAAGAAGTCTCTTTCTTATTCCGAAGTTATTCTCTTCAACTTTCTTCTGAGCACGTTCAATTGACTTTGTAATCATTGAGTGCTGAATTACCTCACCTTCCTTTAATCCCAGACGATCCATGATACTGGCAATACGATCTGAGCCAAACATTCTCATAAGATCATCTTCAAGAGCGACAAAGAATTGTGAACTTCCGGGGTCGCCTTGTCGCCCTGCTCGTCCTCGTAATTGTCGGTCAACACGTCTCGATTCATGTCGTTCAGTACCAATAATAGCCAAACCTCCTGCCTCTTTAACACCTGCTCCGAGCTTTATATCAGTACCACGACCAGCCATATTAGTAGCAATAGTAACTGTACCTGCTTGTCCTGCTTCTGCTACAATATCAGCTTCTTTTTGATGAAGCTTTGCATTAAGTACATTGTGTTTTATATTACGCAGTTTGAGCATACGGCTAAGTAGCTCGGATGTTTCAACGGATGTTGTACCCACCAATACAGGCCTGCCTTGTTTTACCAGGCTATTTATCTCATCGGCTACTGCATTAAATTTCTCTCTTTTGGTCTTATAAACAAGATCCTCACGATCTGCTCTAATGATTGGACGATTTGTAGGAATAACTACGACATCAAGTTTATAGATATCCCATAATTCACCAGCTTCAGTTTCGGCAGTACCAGTCATACCCGCCAGCTTCTTATACATCCTGAAGTAGTTCTGCAATGTAACTGTAGCATAGGTTTGAGTAGCAGCTTCAATCTTTACATTTTCCTTCGCCTCAATAGCCTGGTGCAACCCATCGCTATAGCGTCTGCCTTCAAGAATACGGCCTGTTTGTTCATCAACAATTTTAATCTTGTTGTCCATTACAACATACTCAACATCTTTTTCGAAAAGAGTATAAGCTTTAAGAAGCTGATTAACTGTGTGAACACGCTCCGATTTAACTGAATAGTCGAGCATTAATTCACTTTTCTTTTCAGCTTTTTCGGTCTCTGTTAAATTAAGTCTTTCAAGTTCTGCTATTTCAGCGCCAATATCAGGCAGGATATAGAACTTTGCATCCTGATATGATTCAGTAATAAGATCAATACCCTTATCTGTAAGCTCAACAGTATTGTTTTTTTCATCGATAACGAAAAACAATTCATCATCAATTATGTGCATATTCTTTGATTGCTCAGCTATATAGAAGTTCTCTGTCTTCTGCATAAGAGCTTTAATTCCAGGCTCACTGAGGAATTTTATAAGTGCTTTATTTTTAGGCAAACCACGATATGCTCTGAATAATAACTCTCCGCCCTTTTTTTCGGCTTCCGGATTATTTCCCTGACTTAACAGGCTTTTTGAATCGGCAAGTAGTTTAGTAACGAGTGCACGCTGTGCTTCATACAATTTTTTAATTTCCGGCTTTAATGCTTCAAATTCCTGGTTATCACCTTTTGGTGTAGGTCCTGAAATAATAAGTGGCGTACGTGCATCATCAATTAAAACTGAGTCTACCTCATCCACAATTGCGTAGTTGTGTTGTCTCTGAACAAGCTCCTCAGGGTTGCTTGTCATGTTGTCACGTAAGTAGTCAAAGCCAAATTCATTATTTGTACCGAACGTAACATCAGCAAGATAAGCTTTTCTTCTTGCATCAGAATTAGGTTGATGCTTATCAATAGTATCAACTTTCAATCCATGAAACTCGTACAATACTCCCATCCATTCCGAGTCACGACGTGCCAGGTAGTCATTGACTGTAACCACATGAACACCTTTCCCGGGTAGAGCATTAAGATATACAGGTAGTGTAGCAATAAGAGTTTTACCTTCACCGGTGGCCATTTCGGCAATCTTACCCTGATGAAGCACAATACCTCCAATCAGCTGAACATCGTAATGAACCATGTCCCAGGTTATCATATTACCACCAGCCATCCACTTGTTGCTGTATATAGCATTCTGACCGACAATCGTCACATTTTCCTTAACGGCAGCAAGATCTCTGTCAAATTGTGTAGCGGTAACCTCAATAGTTTCATTCTCCTTAAAGCGGCGGGCAGTTTCTTTCACAACTGCAAATGCTTCGGGAAGTATTTCATTCAATACACGTTGAGTAGTATTATAGTTATCCTTTTCAATTGCATCGATCTTCTGATAAATCCGCTCCCTCTCATCCATATCAATTTCAGGCATGTTATCAATAGAGGCTCGTAATTCTTCTATCTCTTTTAAACCGCCTGCAATAGACTCTTCAATTTTCTTACGAAATTCAACTGTCTTGTTTCTCAATTCATCGTTCGACAGTTTTTCAATCGATGGGTATATTGATCTGATTTTTTCAACAACGGGTGTTATTTCACGTATATCTTTATCGGATTTAGTGCCAATAAACTTTTTTAAGAATGAAAACATGATATTAGATTTAGAAACTCAATAGCGTTAATTTAAACGCTCCAAATAAAATTAATATGCAAAGTTAGCTTAAATAATCCAAAATAAACAGTATTTATGGGTAGGAGCTTAAAATGAAAAAGCCGCTTTAAAGCGGCTTAATCACTTAGTATTCGTCTTCATGAAAAAAGAAATCTTCTTTTGATGGATAATCAGGCCATAAATCTTCTATACTTTCGTATACTTCGCCTTCATCCTCAATCTCCTGCAGATTTTCAATTACCTCCATGGGAGCACCTGATCGTATGCTAAAATCAATTAACTCGTCCTTAGTTGCAGGCCAGGGTGCATCTTCGAGCTTTGAAGCCAGTTCTAATGTCCAATACATATCACAGAAGAATTATACATTAAATTTTTTGCAAAAATAAATTAATTTAGATCACATCCAAGAATAAAAGTCAATAAAAGGAATTATTGTTCACCACAACAACAATTATGCCTAAATCCTTGCAAGCCAGGGCGTTTCATCTACACCTAAATCATAGGCCACTTTTCTTGCAAGTACGAAAAGATAGTCTGATAATCTATTTAGGTATTTTACAACAATATCACCCTGTATTGTTTCAGGATAATCCTCTACTAATTTAATAACTAATCGTTCTGCTCTCCTGCACACGCATCTGCCTATGTGGCAGAAAGAGGTGGCTGTATGACCACCGGGTAAAATGAAATTGTTGAGTGCCGGAAGTGTTTCATTCATCCTATCTATCTCTTTTTCAAGTAGGAGAATATCTTCTTCAACAAGCATAGGCAATGCTTTTATTTCAGCAGCAGGATCTGCTGCTAAAAGTGATTCAGCTGTAAATAACCTATCCTGAATATTTAGTAAAATGTTTCTATACTCAGGCTTAATGTGCTGATCACGAATTAGTCCGATATATGAGTTCAATTCATCAAGTGTACCATAAGCCTCAATTCGGTCGTGATACTTTGGTACACGTGTTCCTCCTATTAGTGAAGTTTGCCCTTTATCGCCTGTTTTTGTATATATTTTGAACTCTGATGACATGGTCTTATTTTTTTAAATAATCGACTCTGTAACAAGAATGGGTTTTCAATGTTCAAAAAGAGGAAACTATACACTCTGATAGTATTCCATGGTTCTGATGTTTGTATTTATCTCATCAGATGAAATCAATCCGTCTGAAAGTCTTACAATCCTATGGGCATGACGTGCAATATCTTCTTCATGCGTCACAAGAATAATAGTGTTCCCGGCCTTATGAATCTCTTCAATTAAGCCCATAATATCAATTGATGTAACAGAATCGAGGTTTCCTGTTGGCTCATCGGCGAGAATTATAGATGGTTTATTAACCATTGCTCTGGCTATTGCCACTCTTTGTCTTTGGCCACCCGATAACTCATTAGGTTTATGTTTTATTCTGTCAGTTAGATGTACTTGTTCAAGTACCTGCATTGCTCTCTCAATACGTTCATTTTTAGGGAAGCCCGCATAAATCATTGGTAATGCAACATTTTCAAGAGCATTAAGCCTTGGAAGAAGGTTAAAGGTCTGAAAAACAAAGCCTATTTCCTTGTTTCTTACTTCGGCTAAATCATCATCCACCATTTTGCTTACATCCTTGCCGTTAAGGCGATAAGTGCCGCTTGTAGGTGTATCAAGACAGCCTATGAGATTCATAAGAGTTGACTTTCCTGAACCCGATGGTCCCATTAGTGCAACATACTCATTCCTTTTGATACTCAATGTAATGCCTCTTAAAGCTCTAACTATTTCGGTACCTACTTTAAAAAAGCGTGTAATTGAATCGAGCTGAATAACCTCCTGGTTCATCTTTTTTCTGTTGAGAACGAACAAATGTATTAATAATTGTCAGAACAATATGATAAAATCCTGCTTTGGTATTCCTTGCCTGAAAAACACCAATCCTGTTCTGTAGAGATCGATGGTTACTGTAACTTGCGGATGTGCTTTTATATATTCCCAGGCTCTTTCCATATCATCCGACCAATGAATATCATGAAATATAAACACCGAATTCTCGCTCTTATGTGCAAGGAGTTGCTCGAAGTAGCTTACTGTAGGCTTATATGCATGATTGCCATCAACAAATGCGAAGTAAAGCTTGTCGAGTTTTTCTAGAACGCCGGGTAGAGTATTATCAAAATGGCCGATGATAAAGGAATAATTATCGGGATTTATTCTATTCATATTTTGCTCGGCAATATGAGCGGTTGATGCACAACCTTCTATACCGATAAAGAAACTATCAGGTGAAGCCATTACCTGATATATGCTGCTCATACCTACCGATGTTCCTAACTCTAATATTATCTCAGGTTTCAGAAATCTAACTATTCGAAAAAGTAACTTTCCGTCTTTTGGCTTAATGGAGCTTTTCCTGGCAATGTCAGAAACTCTTTGAAAGGCCGTTTTATAACCTGCTTTACCTGCAGCAGCACCAAAGTCAACTGTTTCGATTATATTCCGGTTGCTTAGTAACCGTTTTCGTATAGCCTCAATCTTGTTATATTCAGGATATATTTTTTTATCGTAAATAACATTCTTTATAAAGTCGAAGACGAAAGGTGAATGCACCCCATGAGCAGTTTTAGCCTTCCGATAATACTTAGCATACTTTATAACACTCTTTATTTTTTTTAACATAACAATAAAAATCAGCATCCCCACGACATTCGATCGAGGCTTCTGTAATGTATAGCTTCGGCCAAATGCTCAGGCATAATTTCCTGTCTATCATCAAGATCAGCAATAGTTCGGGCTACTTTCAGTATTCTGTTATATGCCCTGGCCGACAGGTTAAGTTTATCCATTGCGTTACGAATCAAAGCTAAGCCATTTTCGTCAAGTTTGCAATATTTATTTAACAAATCTGTGCCAATCTGAGAATTTGAGTGTACACTTATAACGTCGGTGTATCTGTTTTCTTGTATTAGTCTTGCTTTTGCTACCCTTTCTCTTATGATCTTACTCGTTTCTGATTTGCCTGTGTAAGTAAGTTCTCTGAAAGGTACCGGTGTTACTTCTATGTGAATATCAATGCGATCGAGTAATGGCCCGGAAATTTTATTAAGATATTTTTGAACCTCTCCGGCTTTACATGTACAATCTTTTTCAGGGTGATTATAAAAGCCGCAAGGACAAGGATTCATTGCAGCAATAAGCATAAAGCTCGAAGGATATTCAACAGTTTGCTTTGATCTTGAAATTGTAACCATTCTATCTTCCATTGGCTGCCGTAATACCTCTATCACATTTCTGGTAAATTCGGGCAGTTCATCTAGAAACAAAACTCCATTATGAGCCAATGATATTTCGCCGGGCTGTGGATTAGAGCCTCCTCCAACTAATGCCACAGGCGAAATAGTATGATGAGGATTTCTGAAAGGCCTTGTTGTTATTAGTGAAGTGAAGCGATTCATCTTACCGGCTACCGAATGAATTTTAGTGGTTTCGAGAGCTTCATGTAAACTAAGTTGTGGTAATATCGAAGGTAACCGCTTTGCCAACATAGTTTTCCCGGATCCGGGAGGGCCTATCAGCAGTACGTTATGGCCTCCGGCTGCAGCAATTTCAAGTGCACGTTTAATATTTTCCTGCCCCTTAACATCCGAAAAATCAAAGTCATACTCTTTTTGATTCGCGTAGAATTCTTCTCTTGTATTTACTTCAAGGGGTTCCAGTTCAATCTCGCCATTCAAAAATTTAATCACTTCCGAAATATTCTCAACGCCATATACAGCAAGATCATTAACAATGGCAGCTTCTTTAGCATTTTGCTTTGGAAGAATAAAGCCTTTAAATCCTTTTTTTCTTGCTTCAATTGCTATTGGAAGAGAACCTCTTATTGGGTGTAATGTTCCATCCAATCCTAATTCACCCATAATTATAAAATCACCGACAATATCTGCAGGAACCTGCTCATTTGCAGCCAGAATACCTATTGCAATTGTTAAGTCATAGGCCGATCCTTCTTTCTTTATGTCAGCCGGAGCCATATTAATTACGATCTTTTTACCGGGAATCTTGAATCCGTTATTTCTTAGCGCCGATTCAATACGCTGGTGACTCTCCTTTACAACTGCATCGGGCAATCCAACAAGAAAGAACTGTATTCCGGGGGCTATATTTACTTCAACTGTGACTATAATTGCATTAACGCCCTGAATTGCACTACCATAGGTTTTAACAAGCATTTGATTTGTCAGTTAATCGTTTATTTTTTGAGTTAGTTTAGTATCTAAACAGTATGCAAATTTGTATAAATTGTTTAACATAATAAAGAATTATTGTCTAAATTTTACCAACAGTCGCCAACTGACAATGCATGACAGTATTTTATTATCTGGCTATAGTACTAAAAATTCTCAACTGAAGTTAAGCGCTTTTATATCATCTTTGCAGATTCATAGATTAGTTCAACTTTTTTTGAACATTTTATGGCCGCAAAAGTTAATGAGTGTGATAATGCAGAATATGACTGACAAATCGAAAAAAATTCCTGAGGTGAAGTCACCGTGTAAGCTTGTTTGCCGCTTAAATGAGAGTGGTATGTGCGTTGGATGTTACCGCATGCTCGATGAAATTGCAAACTGGGAAATTATGACCAATGAAGAACGTTTTGATGTTCTTCGCAAAGCTCATTTACGATTACAGTTAAGATCAAGAAGTCTCTAAATCCTTGCCGGTTTATAGCCCGATTGCTGAAGTATTTTCTGTGAATCGGTATCCTTAAGTAATTGTTCGAGCGTTACCCTGTTATTCTTCATATAATTCCTTACAATCTGCCAGCCTAACCAATGCCCTGTTCTTGAGGGTGATTGCTCCGAAAAGCCCGAAGTAAACGGACCATCAGTCATGAACATAGTCAGAACCTTACCCTCTGTTGAGTAGAGTAACTGATTCTCAATAATGAAACTCCATAAATTCTGCTCATTGCTGATAATCCAATCAAATTGCGCGCGGTTATAAGTAATTATGTTTTCCCTGCTTTCATCGGGAAGCATTAGCTCTGTGAAATAAAGAATTTTGCCTTGTTCAATCATTGCATCAAGCAGTGTTGAACTGCTTGACTCAGGTAATAATGTCCAGCCTATTTCATTGAAACAGTCGGCTAATATATATTTTGGCAAAAGTCTGTTTATGATGTATAATGGATACCCTAGTTCAGAATATGGTTTAAAGTCACTTCCAAGGTATAGATCGAGGCTTATGATCAGTGCCGAATCGGTGTATTTTATAGGAGTTCTTATATCAAAACCCGACACATAAGTATAAACCTGTGGTATAGTGTGATCCGGTAGCTCCTTCCTGAGTTTTAAAAATGCTTTAGTGAACCTCGCGTTAAGGAACTCCAGATCAGGAAATTGCTCTAATGTATAACTGTATGTTTCTCTTAAAAGAGGATCAGTTACAAAGTTTTTCAATTGATTCATGCCGTATTCGTCAGGCAGGCTTTCGCCTAAGAACACTTTGTATTGTGGATGAATTTCTCTGATGCCCTGCTCGAATCGTGTTGTATCAATACTAAATAATGCAACTTCATACCGTTTAATCTTAGTTTCGGTTGGAGTTGTATTGCTATCACGATTACATGAAAAGCATGACATGAATATCATGCCTATTATTAAAAACTTCGTTACTCTGGTCATGGCAGGCTACCGGATTTAATAATCTTAGAGGATCTTCCAGCCTATACTTATCGTGACTAAATTATTTTTCAGCGAAACACTTTCACGCTTTGAAAAGTCGCTCATCCCTACTTCATAACGTAAATCGGCTGTGAACATTAAAACATCAGCACCTGCACCAAACTGTAATCCCCAATTTGCACCCCTTATATCATCTTTTGTAAGGGCTTCATCCCAATTTTGAGTTTCCAGTTGTCTGTCAATAGTGAGTGAAGCAACAGGACCCGCAAAAACTCTAACGTTAGTAACTTTTAAATCAGCAACCTTTACTCCGAGAAGTACAGGAATATCAATTGTGCGAAGATTAATAGTTTGCTCACTTGCCCCAATTGCAGGATTGAGCAGTAACCCCGAACGTTTCATAAATAACATCTCAGGCTGTAAGTATACTTTATTTCCCAACCTTGCAAATGCACCCCAGTGTATAGTGTTTTTAGCTTCTTCACGAATTGTTGCCATGTCAGAGCTATACTTTGAAAATGTTGCACCAATCTTAGGGCCTAAAGTAAATCCGGGAATCTGAGCATTTGCTGCAGTAATGATAACCATTGCTGTAATTAAAAGCACTATCTTTTTCATAAACTCTGTTTTTAAGTTAAAAAGTTATCTAACAAATCACATATTCTATACAAAAATACATCATTAACATGTTTGCATAAGCACCCATTAGCTTATTTTTTTGACTATTTTTGCTATTAAATACAACAATATAGCTGTAAATGTGATTATCATTTTCGTAAATGCTTTAAACTGTACACAATATGAAACACTCTCTTAAGATTTTAGCAACCATTATTCTGCTTATTATTTTCAATAGTAAGAGTCATGCTCAATATCGTTCCTTCATTTTGGGTATTAAGGCTGCACCTACTATTAGTTGGATGGCTACGAATCAAAATACATACAATTCAGAGGGTGTAAAGATAGGGTTTGACTGGGGAGTTGCAGCCGAATTCTATTTCACAAAGAATTATGCATTGGTAACCGGACTTAACTTCATTTATCAGGGAGGTAAACTTTCGTATGACGAAGAAATCTCCTCAAGTCTTGTTCGTCTTGATAGAGATTACAGGATCAGGTACCTTGAAATACCTGCAATATTGAAACTTAAAACAAATGAGATAGGAGATATCAGATATTTCGGACAGATAGGCTTAGGCCTTGGTATCAGGACTTCTTCTCTTGCGCGTGATAGTTATGATCTTAGCGGACGATCAATAATGGTTGATTACTATACTATTGACGGACAAACTCGTTTATTCCGAACCTCAATGATTGTTGGTGCTGGTATTGAATATCCTTTCGATAATAATACTGCACTAATTCTTGGTGTTAATTTCAACAATGGTTTTTCGAACGTACTGAAGGGAAAAAACAATGTCAATTTTTTGGAACATCGTGCAATTCCTAATTTCGTTGAGCTCAATATCGGCATAATGTTCTAACTGAACAAGTCATAAACTGTTAACATGATAATTGCAATAGTTCAGTCGAACTTCACAATAGGAGATTTTGATCACAATACAAGTACCATTCTAAAAGGAATTAAAAAAGCTATTGAAAGCAAAGCCGACCTCGTGCTTTTTCCTGAATTGGCATTAACCGGATATCCTCCAATGGATTTGCTGGAGTTTGAAGATTTCATTTCAAGATGCGAAAAACAGATGGAGGTTATAGCTTCTCATTGCAACGCTATAGCCGCAATTGTTGGAGCACCATCTAGAAATAGGAGTGGGAAGGGTAAACCATTATTCAACTCAGCATGGTTTCTAAACAATGGCAAAGTTGAATATATTGCTAATAAATCACTGCTTCCAAATTATGATGTCTTTGATGAATACCGTTACTTCGAGCCATCAACTAACTTTGGGTATGTTGATTATAAGGGTAAGCGTCTTGTTTTAACAGTTTGTGAAGATATCTGGAATACATCCGAAATACCTATGTACTCCTTTTCACCCCTTGATGAAGTTGCCCAGATAGACCCCGACTTAATCATTAACATAAGTGCATCACCGTTTAATTATAATCAGTCAATGCTTCGAAGAGAAGTATTGAGGTCGAATGCTTTAAAGTATAATAAGCCAATAGTCTATGTTAATCATGTAGGCGCTCAAACTGAACTTATATTTGATGGCAATTCAATGGTTTGTGATTCATTTGGCAATATCAGAGTACAGTTAGATTATTTCAATGAGGATTTCAGGATTGTTGACATTACCGAATCATACTATACTAAAAAGGCTAATGATACTACAGGTATGTGTGAGCTTAGGGATGAATCAACTACTCAACTTATGCATGATGCTTTGGTACTAGGTGTGCGTGATTACTTCCACAAAATGGGATTTAAGCAGGCAATATTAGGACTTTCGGGAGGTATTGATTCGGCAGTTACTATGGTTATAGCAGCAAGAGCATTAGGCGCTTCAAATGTTTTTGGTGTATTATTGCCTTCTATGTATTCATCCGATCATTCTATAAATGATGCAGTTGCTCTTGCGCAAAACCTTAACAGTCAATACACAACTTTGTCAATTCAGGAGCTTGTTGATACAGCAAACAACACACTTGCTGATCTTTTTCAGGGCACTACGCCTGGCATAACCGAGGAAAATATACAGGCAAGAGCAAGGGCTATTCTTCTTATGGCCATATCGAACAAGAAAGGCTACATACTACTAAACACAAGTAATAAGAGTGAAGCAGCAGTTGGCTATGGTACTTTATATGGTGATATGTGTGGCGGACTTTCAGTTTTAGGTGATGTTTATAAAACTGATGTTTATAAACTTGCGGAATATATTAATAAAGACAAAGAGATTATTCCGTATAACTCAATTGTTAAACCTCCATCTGCCGAATTGCGCCCCGATCAAAAGGATAGTGATTCATTACCTGACTATGAGCTACTTGATAAAATACTATACTCATTTATAGAAATGAAAAGAAGCCCTAGTGATATTATTTCAATGGGCTTCAATGAGATCTTAGTAAAAAAGGTAGTTAACATGGTAAACGCGAACGAATGGAAACGTCATCAAACACCTCCAATACTAAGGGTATCGCCCAAAGCTTTTGGAATGGGAAGGCGTATGCCTATTGTTGCTCGCTACCTAAGTTAAATATTAAGTGCTTCAACCGATTTGATTTCAGGTATTGCTTTGCGCATAGCCTCTTCAACACCATTCTTCAATGTCATTCTGCTAAATGGACATGAGCCACATGAACCCTGTAGTTCCACATTTACAACATTATCACTTGTTAATTCAATAAACTGTATGTCGCCACCATCAGCCTGAAGGTATGGCCTAATCTGTTCAATTACGTTTTTTACTTTATTTGTTAGCTCTGTTCTGTTATCCAACGACATGATATTAATTGTTTTAAGAGTGTTTCTATTTTTTGATGATTTATATTTTTGATCTATTTACTTATTGATGAGTGATCTGTACCGGTTTTGTTGGCTGCATTGTAGCATTTCGTATTGCTACCTGCTGAGCGGTAAGCTGTGCAAGTTCAGCAAATGCGGTAGAAACAGGTGAATTATCACTCGTTGCTATTGGTTTTCCTGCATCGCCCGACTCCCTTATACCTTGCACTAATGGAATTTGACCTAGCAAAGGAATATTATACTCCTGAGCAAGTTTCTTTCCACCTTCATTGCCAAAGATATAGTACTTATTGTCAGGTAGTTCTTCAGGCGTAAACCACGACATGTTCTCAATTAATCCAAGAATTGGCACATTTATACTCTCTTGTGAGAACATTGCTATAGCCTTGCGGGCATCAGCCAATGCAACTTCCTGAGGTGTAGTAACTATTGCAACCCCGGTAACCGATAAGTTTTGAACTATGGTAAGATGAATATCACCGGTTCCGGGAGGCATATCAAGAATGATATAATCAAGTTCTCCCCAATCGGCTTCCGTAAAAAGTTGTGTAAGTGCATTAGATGCCATTGGTCCACGCCATACTAATGCTTTCTGAGGGTCAACAAAAAAGCCGATCGACAGGATTTTAATTCCATATTTTTCAATTGGAACAACATATACCTTCCCATCTTTCTCAATAGCCGACGGTTTTGAATTTATCTCATCAAACATAAGTGGAATTGATGGACCATATATATCAGCATCAACTAATCCAACTTTTGCTCCCGAGCGTGCAAGTGCAATTGCAAGATTAACGGCAACAGTTGATTTCCCAACTCCACCCTTACCTGAGGCAACTGCTATAATGTTTTTTACTCCATTCAACATCTGTCGGTTGTCTTCTCTGCGAGTAGTAACTTTCGATGTCATCTCGGGCTCTACATTTAAAGATGAGTCAACTAAGTTGTGGATTGCATCAATACAATCCTGCCTGATCTTGTTTTTAAGCGGGCATGCCGGTGTGGTTAAAACTACTTTAAAGAAGATGTTTTTATCCTCAATTCTAATATCATCAATCATGTTTAGCGATACAAGGTCTTTGCCAAGGTCAGGATCATTAACAGTGCTTAATGCGTTGATGATTAGCTCTTTCGATAGTTTCATTAGTTAACTGATTTCGTTTTATTTAGATTCTGTAAAGATAAGCATTTTTTTTATCAGCAGTGTTAAGAGTGCAAATTTTGAGATATAGCAACTTAAAAGGTTAAAAGTTTTAACTTGAACAGTTGCTAAAAATTCAGGCTGAGGATTCGCTTTTTGTACCAGGTAGAATAGAAGAGATACTTTAATTTGCTTTTAGCAGTTTATTTATAAACAGACCATTAATAATTGATAGACTAATCAAGTGAATTATCTAGTTCACGAGGATCCCAGAATTTATCAGCGAAATTTATTATCCGGTTGTCTTTAATGATCAAACCTTCACTTTCAAGCAATCTCTGCATAATATCATTTGCTCCAAAGTGAATTTTACCTGTAAGCAGTCCATTCCTGTTTACAACCCGGTGTGCAGGGATATTCTCAAGGGAATGTTTCGAAGCATTAAGCGCCCAACCCACCATTCGTGAAGAACCTCCCGAGCCAAGATATCGGGCTATAGCTCCATAACTCGTGACTCTGCCGTAAGGTATTTTCTTTACCACTTCATGAACAAGATCGAAAAATGTACTTTTATCATCCATCAGCAAGAGTGTGCTTATATGTATCAGACGGGAATAATCTGCTACATTTTGAATCTTAAGTATTTAATTGGAATACCGAGCGAAAGAAATATCTTCTCATAATGTGTTTGAGTAAGCATTACATCATCATGAAAGCTGCTGTTATAAAGATCGAACGTGTGAAAAAGAAGTTCAAAGTTCTCCTGTTCAACGATTGATAGAGTATAATTGAAGAAATCGGTATTATCGGTCTTCAAATGTACTATACTCCCTGGTTTAAGAAACTGCCTGTATCTGTTTATGAACATCGGAGATGTTAACCGTTTTCTGGCCTTATTAGGTTGAGGATCAGGAAACGTTATCCAGATGCCGCTCACTTCGTTTTCGGCAAACAAACCTTCAATCTGATCAATTCTGGTTCTTACAAAAGCGGCGTTTTTTGTATTTGTTTCATAGGTTGTTTTAGCACCACGCCACATTCTTGCACCTTTAATATCAATGCCTATGAAATTAACATCAGGATACCGTGCCGAAAGGGCAACAATGTATTCACCTTTGCCACATCCCAATTCAAGGACTATTGGGTTGTTATTACCGAAAAATGAAGCCCAGTTACCTTTTAATGCAAAGCCTTGCTTGATATCATTAAAAGTTAGTTGAAACATGTGTGGGAAGGTAGCGTTTTCGGCAAACCTCGCATGCTTATTTTTTGGCATGGAAAGATCAGGGGTTAATGATTATTATACTGTTGGTGTAATTTTATTTTTCCTGTTCAAAAATCCAGGCAGCCGGATAACCCGACTGCTGCAATTCAATAAGTTTGTTATTTGCAGTATCCTTATCTAAACAGCTTTCAATGCTTACCATGTGGAGCTTCCGTCGGTTCTGACCTAAAAGAGTAGCCTTATAACCTTTGGAGGTTAATTGGTCAGTAAATTTAACTGCATTTTCCTCAATACTGAAAGCACCTACAACTATATGGTATACTGCCGATTCAGTATCCACTGAACTTACAGGAGCTGATATCCCTGTGCTTGCTTGTGCAGGTTGCTCAATCAGAGTATCAGCAATTATAGTTTTTAAAACAGGTGTTTTTATTACATCCTTCTTTTCGTTCGAAACTGAAACTTCATGAGTTGAAGGGAACAAAGAAGCGTAATTGCTCTTAAGTTTTTCGGGCAGGTTCTCATTAAGCGTGGTGAACATAGCAACCGCCAGAATAGGAGCAATGATTGCTGCCCACTTCATGGTTTTTCTAACAGTTTGTTTATCAATTCCAATTACTGTATCGCTGGAAGGAGATTGAACCGGTGAAAACTCAAACTTAGTGAAACCATAAGCTTCGGCAAGGTAATTTATTGAAGATGAAAAATGGAACTGAATGTTATTCTCTTTATTGGCAATAAAATAGCCCAGATCATCAAGTATCACCTTGTTTCCTCTAAGAAGTTCAAATCTGATTGAATCTACCTTACTCTCAATCTGCTTAACGGCACTATTAAAATCAATGCCATTATTTACAGCCCAGGCATTAATAAGTAATCCGTCGTTAATATTCAGAGCAGTATTAAATGAGATTCTCTTTGATGGCGGATAGAAAGTATTATGCTGAGGATGTATAGCAGCAGGCTTATAGTTTGCTATAAAACCACCCAGCCCGGGTACTATAACGCAGTCATGTTCAAATAAAAGGCTGCTTATCTGCTTCGCTAATTCTTTCATCTTAATGCTAAATTACTGAATTAAAGTATCTTAACTTTAATGCATATTTATCGGCTAAGATAAGGACGGTATATGGAATTAGCAAGGAATGTTAATAAGTTTTGATAAATCTTCAGGGGTGTCAACTCCAATTGTCTCAATATCTGTAACCTTAGTGAAAACAGAGAAACCATAATACAACCATCTTAGTTGTTCAAGCGATTCGGCTTTCTCGTGTGGTGATACCGGCAGTGTTGTTAATTCCTGCAGAGTATCAGTCTTGTAGCCATAAATTCCAATATGTTTGAGGAAAGTGTTCTCTTTATACCATTCATCGGAGATAGTGTTTTTTACAAATGGGATAGGCGAACGACTAAAATAGAGGGCTTTGCCATGCTTGTCGGTAACCACTTTCACTATATTTTGGTCAAAGATATCTTCACTCTTGTCAATCACCTTAACCAGGGTTCCTATATCGGCGTGCGATTCGAGAAATATGTCAATAAGACTGTCTATTTGTTGAGGTTGAATAAAAGGCTCATCTCCCTGTATGTTTATGGCTACTGAATGCTTTTCGCCGTTACTTTCCAGTTTACGCACTACTTCAGCAACTCTGTCAGTACCTGAGCGGTGATCGGCTGATGTCATCATCACTCTGCCTCCAAAGCTTTTTACATGATCAAATATACGCTGATCATCAGTAGCAACTACAACACCTGACAGGCGTGCCGATAATGATGCCTGCTTGTAAACTCTTTGTATCATCGACATGCCGTTTATGTCAACTAAAGGCTTGCCCGGAAACCGGGTAGAGGCATATCGGGCAGGTATAATACCAATTGATTTTAAGGCTATACTATCAGAAGAGTCCATTTATCTCTGCATTTATACGTTCAATAACAATTGCAAGGTCTTCAGGCCTTTCCGAAAAGTTAGTGTTGTCAACCTCCACTATCATAAGCTTACCTAATGAATACTTTTCAATCCATGCTTCGTACCTGTCATTTAAGCTTTTAAGATAATCCAGGCGAATGGAGTTCTCGTAATCGCGACCTCTTTTCTGTATTTGATTAACAAGTGTTGGAACACTTGCTCTTAAGTAAATTAAAAGATCAGGAGGTTGGACAAATGAACTCATTAATTCAAATAGCGATAGGTAATTATCGAAATCGCGGGTAGTCATTAAGGTCATTGCATGAAGATTCGGTGCAAATATATATGCATCCTCATAGATTGTACGGTCCTGAACTACTGTTTTGCCACTTTTCCGTATATCTACAATCTGTCTGAAACGGCTGTTTAGAAAATATATCTGAAGATTAAACGACCAGCGCTGCATATCTTCGTAAAATGAAGGCAGATAAGGATTTGTTTCTACATCTTCATAATGTGGAAGCCAGTTAAAATGTTTTGCAAGCAGACCGGTTAAGGTCGTTTTCCCGGAACCTATATTCCCGGCTATTGCTATGTGCATAGAAATCAATGTTTTATTCTTAATTATAGAGTGTATTGGTCAATAAGCAAATGTAGCTATTTGATCAAATAATTCAGATGAATTGACGGCTGTAATCAAAATAAAAAAACGCCTTTTTCCAGAAGAAAGATCAGGAACCTATAGATTTAAGCTCAGCAGCAATATGCACAATCTCATCAATGAACTTTCTATTATTCGATAACCGTGGTACTTTATACTGTCCTCCCAAACGATTGTTTTTCTTTAACCAATTATAGAATGTTCCTTTAGGTACTGATCTCACTAACGGTTCACTCAATACCATATTCTGATATCTTTTTGCTTCATAATCAGAATTCAGAGCTTTAAGCGCATTATCGAGTACCTCATTGAAGTAGGCAATATGCTCAGGTTCTTTTTCAAACTCAATAATCCATTCGTGAGCGCCACTGCTATTCTCGCTAAAATATACAGGTGCAGCTGTAAACTCAGTAATTAATGCTCCTGTTTTATCACAAGCTGTTTGTAATGCTTTAGTGGCATTATCTACAATTAGCTCTTCGCCGAAAGCATTAATGAAATTTCTTGTTCTTCCTGTAATCTGAATCCTGTATGGCTCAAGTGATGTAAAGGTTATTGTGTCGCCTATCTGATATCGCCATAATCCTGCATTTGTTGATATCACCATTGCATAGTTAACACCAGTTTTTACTTCATGCAGCGGTATTGCATTTTTCGACGACTGGCCTGTTTCACTTAAGGGTATAAACTCATAGAAAATGCCATAGTCGAGCATCAACAGCATATCATCGGCATTCATTCTGTCTTGTATACCAAAAAATCCTTCCGATGCATTATATGTTTCCAGGTAATGCATCTCACCCGGAATTAAACGTTCAAATTGCTCTTTATAAGGCAAAAAGCTAACACCGCCATGCACAAAAAGCTCAAGGTTAGGCCATACCTCTTTTATGTTACTTTTGCCTGTTATCTCCAGGATTCTCTTAAGCAGAACAAGTGTCCAGGAGGGTACTCCTGTAATGTTAGTTACATTTTCAGCACTTGTAACTCTTGCTATTTTCTCTATTTTCTCTTCCCATTCATCCATTAAAGCTATTGATAAGCCCGGCGTTCTTATCAACTCAATCCATGCAGGTAAATTCTCCATAATGATTGCCGAAACATCACCAACGTATGTCCCAATTTCGGGATTATCGCTAATATGAGTACCGCCCATGCCTAACAGCCGGCCTGTAAACACCTGTGTATCGGGATTAAGATTGCAGTATATGGACATTAAATCTTTGCCTCCTTTAAAATGACATTCATCGAGGGCTTCCTGACTTATTGGTATAAATTTACTTTTGTCGCTTGTTGTACCCGATGATTTTGCAAACCACTTGATTTCGGAGTTCCAGAGTAAGTTTTGCTCACCTGCTCTAAGTCTCTCAACATAGCCTTTAAGATCTTCATAATCAGTAACCGGAACATTCTTTACAAACTGTTCATAATTTGTTATTGAATCATAATTGTATTTTCTGCCCCACTCGGTTTGTTTGCCGGCAGCTATTAGTTTTTTGAGCCATTCTTCCTGAACATCATGGGGATACTTCATGAATAATTCTATCTGATGCATCCGCTTCTTCATGAACCAGGAGATAACTGAGTTGATTATAGTCATATTAAATTTATGAGCTTACAAATTTAGTCGAAAACGTAAATCTTTATACAGTGTTTATAACTATAACAACACAGGTTATATGATGTTTCTTTATTACATTTGTATGTGCTGTAAAATTTATCAGCAAATTTTGCTGATGTAATCTTAGTATCGATGATAGCATTCCCAAACGCGAAGATAAATCTTGGCTTACGAATTACAGGTAGGCGTGATGATGGTTTTCATGACATTGACACTTATATGTTTCCTGTTAATCTAAGCGATGCGCTTGAAATAGTGCCTTCGGAAGATGGATTTAGCTTTGATGTTTCGGGAATTGTAACAGGTATTGATTCTGAAAACAACACTTGTGTAAGGGCTTACAGGCTGATGAAGGATAATTATAATATTCCTGATGTAAAAATTCATTTGCATAAGCTAATCCCTGCCCAGTCGGGATTAGGCGGAGGTTCATCGGATGGTGCATTTACCCTGGTGTTACTACGCAGACTCTTCAACCTTAAGATTTGTAATAATGAACTCGAAGAGATGGCATTTCTTTTAGGTAGTGATTGCCCATTTTTTATCGTTAACAAACCTCAGTTAGTAACAGGAAGAGGGAAACCTACTCATAAGTTCTGGCACCCGGGTTGCTACTATATTGTTGTTATAGTTCCTGAACTTTTAATATCAACTAAATGGGCTTATAGTATTATTGAGCCAACAGGTCGGAAACTTCCCGAATTATCGGCACTTTCAGGTAATGAGATCAACTGGTCGCAGTTGCTCATCAATGATTTTGAAGATCATATTTTCGCTTATTATCCGCAGCTTAAAGAGATTAAAGAGAATTTACTCTCCGAAGGTGCATTTTACACTTCACTTAGTGGCAGCGGATCAGCCATATACGGTCTTTTCAGAGAAAAACCCAGGTTTATATATCAAGGTAAGGGCTTTTACTGGCAGGGTGAACTTATAAAGTAAAACCTGTAGCTATTTAGGGGCAATACGTAAAAGGAAAATAGCCAGAAGTCCGAAGATTAAATTGGGTATCCATACAGCAATTGCAGGAGGTAAATTGCTGAATGTGGCGAACACCGTGGTAACCTGCATGAAGAGTATAAAGGTAAAGCAGATGGCAATTCCAATGCCAAGGTTCATGCCAATGCCTCCTCTTACCTTACGTGATGACAGGGCAACTCCAATAATAGTAAGTATGATGGTAGCAAACGGGAATGCTATACGTGAATGTTTCTCAACCAGAAACTTAAGTAAATTGCCCGAACCTCTCATTCTTTCGGTATTTATATAATCTCTCAGCTCCTGATAATTCATATAAACTGCAAAATCAATATCCATATTAAAATCGTCGGGCTTTAGCTGTAATATAGTATCAAACTTTTCGCCTCTTGTAATTATCTCACCCTTATCGGTGATTGTTCGTTTAACCCACTTCTCAATTGTCCACTTGCCTTGTATGCTATCCCATATAATCTGATCGCTCAGTAATTTATACTCCATACCATGATCATTGAATTTTTCAAGCGAAAAACGATACCCTTTCTGCTCTTTTAAATTAAAGTTTTCAACGTATGCAAAAACCCCTGGATCTATCTGTATATGAGTGTTAGTTTTACTGCCAAACTTCTGACCTTTCAAATACTTCTTCTGAAAAACCTGCATATTCTCAGTTGTCTCCGGAATAACCCAGTTTGTTAGAGCAAATGATATAAGAGCTATAAGAGTGGCCGACATGATATATGGCCTGAGGAATCTGTTAAAACTTACACCACTATTAAGCATTGCAATTATTTCGGTATCCGATGCCATTTTCGATGTAAAGAAAATAACGGCAATAAAGGTGAACAGGGCACTGAATTTATTGATAAAGATGGGAATGAAATTGGCGTAATAAACAAATATAATCTCATAAGCTGAGGGCTTTTTCTCAATGAAATCATCAACCCTTTCGGAGAAGTCGAAGATTATAATGATAATGGATAGCAATGCTATTGCATAGAAGAATGTTCCAAGGAACTTACGGATTATATAAAGATCGAGCTTTTTCAATTATTACTCACTTTTTAATTCTTCAATAGCACAATTAACCGTTTCCTGTATAAATTATTGTCTTACCTAATACTCTTAATCCTACAACCGGCTGCTTAATTTCTTTACCATCACATTCTTCCAGTCGCTGAACGATCCATCAATTATCTTTTCCCTGGCAGTATCAACAAGCCATAGGTAAAAGGCTAGATTATGCTGACTTGCAATCATCGGGCCAAGAATTTCGCCCGAAACAAACAAATGCCTTAAATAAGCTTTCGAATACTGCTGATCAACATAGGATTTACCTGAAGAATCAAGAGGTGAGAAATCATTTTTCCACTTCTCATTTTTCAGGTTTATTATCCCTTCTGATGTAAAAATCATACCATTACGACCATTACGTGTGGGCATAACACAATCAAACATGTCAACTCCCTGCGAAATACCCTCAAGTATATTTGCCGGCGTGCCAACACCCATCAGGTAACGGGGTTTATCTTTTGGTAGTATGCTGCAAACAAGCTCGGTAAATTCATACATCTGATCGATTGGCTCACCAACTGATAATCCGCCAATTGCATTACCCTCGGCATTAACCGATGCAATCTTTTCGGCCGAACGTATACGAAGATCCCTGTATACCGAACCCTGAACAATAGGAAACAAGGTTTGCGAATATCCGTATAAACCTTCGGTTTGATTGAAACGATTAAGGCATCTGTCAAGCCATCGATGTGTCATTTCCATCGACTTAAGAGCATAATCATATTCACATGGATATGGAGTGCATTCATCAAATGCCATGATAATATCGGCACCAATTAAACGCTGAATATCCATTACCTTTTCGGGAGAGAACAAATGTTTTGAACCATCAATATGCGATTGGAAAGTTACACCCTCCTCCTTCATCTTTCTGCGATCGGTAAGTGAATAAACCTGATAACCACCACTATCGGTAAGTATAGGCTTATTCCAGCCGTTGAATTTATGTAAACCGCCTGCCTCTTTCAGAATATTTGTTCCGGGTCTTAAGTAGAGATGATAGGTGTTGCCAAGTATAATTCTTGCACCTATATCATTTTTTACATCACTAATGTGAACTGCCTTAACTGAACCTACTGTGCCTACAGGCATAAACACCGGAGTAGCTATCTCTCCATGATCAGTGTAAATAGTACCGGCCCTTGCATTTGAACTCTTATCTGTTACCTCTAACTTAAAATCCATTTCTAACTCTCAAATAAAATAAGTGGCAAAGATAATGAATAGCATCAAACCCAAACCCATGCATACTCAATCTGATATCACCGCTTTAGTTCAGCGGCAAACTGTTGAATAAGATTCCATGCTGCTTGAACATGACGCTCCTCAACATAAGTCTGTGCAACCACAAGTCGTAAAGTATATTTACCGTTTAGAGTAGTGTGAGTTATGTAAAGTTTTCCTGATTTATTGAGTGCCCTTTCAAGCTCCTCATTAAGAGAGTTAATAACCGATTCATCATTAATACCAGAAGGTTTATATCTGAAGCAAACCAAACTAAACCTGGTTTGGGTCAATAGCTCAAAATCATCGCTTTTATTAATCTCATCCGTTAGCCATTGTGCCAGTGAGATGTGTAATCTAATCTTCTCCTTGATTTTATCGGTTCCGAAGTTTCTTATCACGAACCATAACTTCAAAGCTCTGAATCTTCTTCCCAAAGCAATCCCCCAATCACGATAATCATTTACCAATCCCCGTGAGCGTGTTTTAAGATATTCGGGCAAAATCTCGAATGTTTTTATCAGTGCATCAGCATCAGCAACATAATACAACGAGCAATCGAAATTTGTGAACATCCATTTATGCGGATTAAAAACGTAACTATCGGCCAATTCAAGTCCATCGGCATACTTACGCATCTCAGGAAGCACCAGCGAAGTACCTGCAAAAGCACCATCAACATGTAGCCAAATGTTATATTTTCTGCAAATTTTGCCGATTTCCCTAACAGGATCAACTGCAGTGCAACCCGTTGTACCTATTGTTGCGATGACACAGCATGGAGCATAGCCCTTACTGAGGTCACCTTCAATTGCTGCGATAAGTTTATCGGGCAACATAGCAAAACTATCATCAGTTGGTATCTTAACAAGATTATTGCTTCCGAAACCTGCAATTCGCGTTGCTTTCTCGATAGATGAATGAGTTTCAGCAGTACAATAAAGACGGTACACGGGCACATTCTTAAAACCATCGCTATTTACAACAAATCCCGACAACCTCTCCCTTGCAGTAATAAGAGCAGCAAGAGTACAAGTTGATGCAGTATCCTGAATAACCCCTGTAAAGTGGCCGGGAAGTCCACACATTGCTTTAAGCCAATTCACCACCTTTTCCTCTAGCTCGGTCGATGCAGGCGATGTTTCCCACACCATACCCTGTTGTGCAAGAGCGGCGGTAAGCATTTCGGCAAGTATAGAAGGGTAACTTGTATTTGCAGGGAAATAAGCAAAGAAAGAGGGATGCTGCCAATGAGTGATACCGGGCATAATAATATTATCGAAATCAGCCATTATCTCATCTATTGACTCAGCTTTATCGGGAGGCAGATCGGGTAAAGCATTAAATATATCGCCGGGTGATACCTGCGCTTTAACAGGAAAGCCTTCAATATTATCATAATAATCGGCAATACGGTCGGCCATTTTATGCGCCTCTTCACGAAATTGTTTTTTATTCATGGTGCAGTGAAAAATTCAATAGATTAAATAAAGAAATCAATCAAACTGTAAAGTTACGACATAATAGATACCTTAAGTTTAAAACTTATAGTAATTAACCGACTGTTGTACTTGTATTAATTATAATATTCAGTTACTTAGAAACATACAATTTATTATCAAAAAATTTCAAATAATGTTTGTTTCCTATTTTTTTATTTTATTATTTAGAGGTGTAATTAGATTTTGTAGTTAGTCTTTTTAGTTTTTGTCATTAACTTAATGCATTTCAAGAAAAAAACCATGCGGAACACTTTACTAATTATTACATTTGTTCTTCTTCACCATAAAGCTTCTTCACAATGGCCAAAAATATACGGACAGGATTACTTTAGAAGTTATAGCATGGGAGTTGTTGAAACTTATGATAAGGGATTTCTCATCAACTATGATTTTCTTAAATATATAAACAGCGAGCAGAATTCCGGCCTCTTGAAACTTGATATTAATGGAGAAAAATTATGGAAGAAGGAACTTAAGGCAAATAATAAGTATATCAAGGTTGAAGGGCTGGCATTAACAAAAGATAATGGCATAATAATTAGTGGTCGAACTACAATGTTAGACGTCAATACCGATCCTTTTGTTATGAAGCTTAACTCATGCATGGAGGTTGAATGGTGCAATATTTACCACACGCCCAATCTTGAAGATATGGCTGATGAAATAGTTTATCTACCTGATGAAAATGCGTTTCTTATGATTTTGAATAATCATTCATACAGCAATCAGGAACGGGTAAACGTAATGAAAATTGACTCTATAGGAAATCTAATTTGGAATAATGTAATTTGTACTAATAATCTTAATTACATAGGTGCAATAGGCTTAGGATTAGACTATAATAATTTAAACTCAAAAATAATAGTGCGTGGCTTTGTTTATGTTTATGATTCAACAGGATGGTATTTTTTAAAGCCTTATTATGCTGATATTAATACTAACGGTAACCTAAATTGGGAGATATATAATTATCCTGACTCAACGTACACATATGGGTTTTCGTGTAATAATACGCTTTTTAGCAATTCTGAAATAGTTGGGATAGTTCACAATTACAATGATCGCAATACAGCTATTGTCAAGATTGATTTTCATGGAAACTTTGTTAGTGTTAATAGCTTGCATAAGCCTGATACTGTGGTATCAACTCAAAATTACAGTAGTAATATAATTGATTCATCATTATATTTTGGAAGGCAATATTTTGTTGAAGATTACCCAAATGTCGCAAAAGGATACGCATATTTACAAAAGACTGATAATCATGGAAATTTTATCAATGAGGTGAAAATTAGAGACTTTACAAGTGTAATATCAGGCATTGGAGTAACAAAAGATAAAAAGTTGGCAGTTGCTGCATGGGCAGATGAATTAAATAGCAATTTTCTATTCAGTAAGTACAACCGAGATTTGGAGTATGACACACTGTACAATAGTCCATTCATTTATGATTACGATTGTAGCTCCTCAATCAGTTCGGGTTTTATAGAGATGAATTGTAATACTATTATTAAGGTAGAAGAGTTAGAGAGAGATAAAACTCGTAGTTTAAAGATTGCTCCAAACCCTGCGAAAGATTATTGCATTATATACTTGCCAGATACTTATTCGAAAGTTGATGTGTCAGCGATATTTAATGTTACAACAAGTTACACTGATTACGTTAAGGATGTAACTATAGAAGTATGGGATATAAATAGCAAGTTGGTTAATCAATTTAATTTACCCAACGGGATTAAAGAACAAGTAATTAAAACATCTAATTTCAAGAAAGGAATATACCTTGTAAAAGCATACAATAACTCAGGTGTATATCTAACCGGAAAATTTATAGTTCAATAAAAAATAGGTAACCATGAAAAAAATACTCTTTACTATTCTGGTGTGCATAGGCTTAACAACTGCAAAAGCGCAATACGCGTTTGAGAAAACCTATAACTTTTATAATAATGCTTACGGTGAGGTACTTTTTATTCAGGACGATGGTTATCTTCTTGCCTTTGCAGGTTTAAAAGAAAAATATTATTTTTCTTTGTTAAAAACAGATTTCAACGGCGATACAATTTGGACGAAAAATTATGATATAGGATTAGTGTCAGATTATTTCTCGTACGGTGATATGGATGAGTATGGCAACATGTATATCTCCTGTGGTGACGGACCCAATAACCTTGTGAAGATAAATCCCCAGGGTGAGATTTTATGGGTTAAAGGATATCATCGTTTTAAGCGAAGTATTAAGTATTACAATAATGCACTATGGGTAGCAACTGAAGGGGCTTATCTCTATAAAATTGATCCAAATAATGGGGATAGTTTATGGTGTTCACCCAGAATAAATGAAAATCAGAATTTTCAGTGTATACCTATTGCTATGACAGTTATGAATGACGGGAAGGTGCTTTTTACTGTCGTGTATTCAGGTGCATTTGGCGCGTTATCAAATAGTACCATATATAGTTATGATGATGGTGCGGAAAGTCCGGTGAAAGTAACATTAGATAATAATCAGAGTGCCTTCATCACTGATATTAATGCGGTAGAAAATGAACTATGGGCAGTAGGCAGAGCTAATTATTATTCTACAACAAGTGGACTGTTCTTTATGAAGTTTTTAGCAGATGGCACTATCCTTTCTATTGCTGATTCCATGCCAAGCCCGATAAGATACAATCGATTTATAATAAACAGTGAAGGTAATATTGTATTGTTAGGTGAATCCACTCTAAATGGCGACAACTCAATTTATTTGCATTGTATGACTTCTGATTATGATAGCATTTGGACACGTAATTATAACAATGGCAGTTACTTAAGTTTCCAGGTTAGGCAAACGAATGATAATGGTTATATAATTAGTGGTTCGAATGAATCTATCTCAGGAAGCATAAATCCGGTTTTAATTAAAACTAATTCCGAAGGATTAATTATAAGTGCAAACTCTTTACTATATAGCAGCAATGCGAAGGTATACCCTAACCCGGTTTCCAATTTATTAGTTGTAGAATCAACTAAATCAGGCCCAGGTATATTTAGCATTTACAATATGTTGGGTAGACTAGTGATGAAAACTCAAATCACTGGAGATGCCACAACAGTAAATGTAAGCAACCTTGAGAAAGGAATTTACCTTTATGAGATTAAATACAATGATTTGTTATATACTGGAAAAGTAATTGTCAGGTAAATCTATTTACTTTATTAAGTATTAGTTTACATCAACTTTATTAACACATTATCTTGCGACTTATTGAAGAGTGTTATAACTTGAAAAATTCAATATAGGATATTTAACTATTGAAATCAAAGTTAATAGGGCTTCATATTCCCATTGTAATATACTTAGAGAATGGAGAATGAGCACTATCACTTAGCCACTTAAATTGAGCTTATCTCCTGTACCATTCATTATTAATCAACTTGAAAGAATAGTTGATTAGCATTTGGCATATAGAGATACCGTTATTAACGGACTAACTCTTAAACATTGAGGAATTTCTTCAAGTCAGGACACCTTATATTTTTATTTCAAAATACAATTAAAGTTGAGATAAATTTGTCCACCGTTCGCTCACCGTTCGCATATCTTTCGCATATCGTTCGCATTTAACCCAAAAAAAGCGAATACTGAGCGAGTGGTTAGCGAGTAAAATGCGGATGGTGGTAAAATCGAATTTAAATCCATTACTACGCAAGATTATGCGAAACAAAGTGTAAAAATTCTACTATAAAGTTTTAGTGAAAACATATCCTGAGGCACGAAGGATTTGCAATATCGAGAACTTCATTAAGGACTTTGGTAGGATTTTTCTTAAGAAGCCTATATGCAACTCAAAGTATAAATGAAGCTTTGCTTTTGACGAAATGGTATGGGTGAAGTATAAGAGCCTTCCCCATGCTATGCTAATGGTATTCTACCGGAACTTCCTTCTACCAAGGTTATGTTAAATTAAATAAATCAACTATAAGTAATGCTATTTGTGCAGTTAGTTTGTGGAAACCTAATGATTATACTAAGACCGGTGGTATTATAATTGCTGATGAAACCAATTTTATTAACAATACTCAATCAATTCGCGCCCTTCATTATAAGAATTTCCATCCTGTAACTTTAGCAGAAATGGATTATCAGGCTATAATAGATGATTGCAAATTTGAATTAAATGAAAACTATAATGGTGATTATCGTTTCTATAAACATATAGATATTGCTTCAGTTAGGGGTATACGATTTAAAGGTTGCGATTTTTCACTTTCACCACTTGCACCAAATGTAGATAGATATAATCATGCAATTGCTGCTTATGATGCAGGATTTTCTGTTAATGCTGTATGTAAAAGTATCCAGGTAACATGTCCTGAAAATGATTATGATAGATGTACTTTTAATGGCTTTCACCATGCAATTAGCTCTAACAATGTTAAAACTAATAACACTTTCTACGTTAACCGTGCAGATTTTAAGAATAACGTAATTGGCATTCAGGCAAATTCCGTTAAAAACTTTATCGTTGTTAGGAGTTTATTTGATGTTGGAAGTAATAGTCGTCAAGACTGTTCTTACGGTATTTTCATGGAAGCTTCTACTGGTTTTGTCATCGAAGAAAATATATTTAACAAACAAATTGGCTCATTGTGTAATACTACAGTGGGAATATACACAGGTACTACCAATGGAATGGACGATATCTATAAGAATTATTTCAATGACCTAACATCTGGCAATTATGCATCTGGCCTTAATTATTATAGAGAATACTGGCAAGGTCTAGAATTCCTTTGCAATCAAAATAGTGGTAATTGGGCTGATTTTTATGTTGAAAAGTTACCACTTGCAGGCGATGCTATCCAAGCATATCAAGGTGGCCGCTCTTTACCCGCAGGTAACACATTTTCACCCAATGCAACATGGCATTTTTATAATGGTGGAGATTACTTAGTTGGCTATTTCTATAGAAATATTAAAGATGAAAAACCTGATATCACTAAGGTATATGGCATGTGTAGCTGCTAATCCTGACGAACTCAAGAAAGAAGATCTGTTAAAATATCTTGAAGAAAAGGAAAATCCACTACCTGGCTATATGATTGATATCTTGAAGCAGGTTGCTACCGGTACTAGCTATAAGACTGTACTTCATGAAGAAATGAAAAAGTATAGTCATTTGAAAACCAAAGCTGCTAATTCCATTATTAGATCAATACTTAATTCTGAAACAGTTGATTATACTGATTTGCGTAACTGGTTAAGCAATCTTGAAAACATAACCGCCGATAGACAAATCATTAATAGTTATATAGATGAAGGTAGTTATGCCGCTGCTATTACTTTGGCTCAAAGCTTGAATACAAAGTACAATTTAAGTGGCGCTCAATTAGAAGAAAATGAAGCTTATCTTGATTGCCTGGACATAGTATTAGCGTTAGTCAATTCAGGTAGGAATTATAGTGATTTAAATCCTGCTGAATTGAGCCTAATTGATAATATTGCTTCAAGTAATCTAGGTTATGCCAGCACGTATGCAAAGTCTATTAAGACTATGTATAGTTCAATTGCTAATTGCGATTGTCCTACATTCGAAGACAATAACCAGTTAAAGAATAAGGGTGTCAACTTTAATAATTTAGCATCTGATTATGGTTTCAATGTTTCAGTGAATCCTAATCCTGCGGTTAATTGGGCAGCCTTCAAATATACCTTACCAGGTAATAATACAACAGGTTTAATAGAAATCCGTGACATTAGTGGTAAAGTGGTTAAATCTATTACTTTGAATGGTAATCAAGGTGAAGTTATTTGGGATGCAGCTAAAAATCCTGCAGGACAGTATGTCTATTACGTGACTTCTGGTGGTTATAATTTATCAGGTAAAATTATTCTGACTAAATAATCACTTTTTATAGGGAGAGATTCATTTCTCTCCCTATATTTACTTAATTAAACTCCTAACTATTATGAATCAATCATTAAAAATCCTGTTTTTAATCCTGCTGGTAGTATCTAACACAACCATACATGCTCAATCTTCTGATGTAAAGTGGCAAACTTGTTTTGACTTGCCAGGCACAGAAAGGATTCATTATATATTACCATTTGAAAGGGGTTCTATACTTTTAGAGAGTTATGCAAGCGAACATTATGGTGATGTACTTATAAGAAAAGTAACTCATGATGGGGCACTTATTAGTGAGCATACTTATGGTGGAAGCTATGGTGATGGAGCTATTAAGATGTATCAAGTTGATAATGGAGATTATATATTAATAGGTGGAACATCGTCAATAGATGGTGATATTACATACAACCCATATCCCGATACCTGGAGTTATTGGATAGTTAGAATTGATAGCCTCGGGAATAAACTATGGGATAAGGTATTAGGTAGCTATAGGTTAAATACAATTATGGACGGGCTAATTACATCTGATAATGGTATTGCCATGTTTGGCTGGATTGAAGGCGGAGGCGGCGATGTGTCTGAATTTTATGGAGGCCGCGATATGTGGTTGATAAAGACAGATATTGATGGCAATAAATTGTGGGACTATACAATTGGTACATCTACAATTGATTATGGTTATTGTATTATTGAAACAAAAGATAAAGGCTTTTTATTAGGTGGTAGCTCGCTTGTTGAAGGGGGGTACGGTGGAAATATTGAATGTCAGCCTCATGGATGGAAACCAGAGGCAATACTTTTTAAGCTCGATTCAGCAGGTAATTACCAGTGGCAGAGATGCTATGGAGGATCAGAAATTGAAACCATACATACAGTTGTAGAACTAAATGACGGATTTATACTTGGCTGCAATGGATCAAGTGATGATGGTGATATGGCTGGGTCAGGTTATCACCTTGGGTATCATCAGCCTGATGTTAGAACTCAGGATATATGGATAGTTAAGGTAGATTTTTCAGGTAACATAATATGGCAAAAATGTTACGGAGGAACTGAAGGAGAAGGGATTCACAGTATATATCCTAAAGTAAATGGCAATTTTTTAATAGTTGGCAGCACTAATTCCTTTGATGGTGATGTTGTTGGAAATTATTCGATAGATAAATATAGTGACGATATTTGGATTTTTGAAATTGACAGTGTAGGAAACCTGTTATGGCAGGACTGTCTTGGAGGGCCAAATCGTGAAGGGCGTTTATTGGCTAGTTATGCAAAAAGTGATTATGAGTTTGTAATTGCTGCAAGTTTAGAAGGTCAGTCACTCGGCGACATTAAATGTGATGAAAATCATATTTACATATATGGTACATGGTTATTTGAGTATGCTGATACTACTCTGTCAGTTATTAAGGATAAATATAACATAAGCTTTAATCTGTATCCTAACCCTGTAGAAAGTTACATGGTTATTGAGTCGGCAACCCTTAGAGGTGGCTCGATATCAGTATACGATATATACGGAAATCTCAAACATAATCAAATCGTAACATCAGATAAAACATTACTTGATGCAAGGGGCTACACTAATGGGATGTACCTGCTCAAGTACACCGATAAATCGGGTAATTCAGTTACGAAGAAATTTATAGTTAGTCACAGTTAATACTCAAAAATCGGGAACAATCTTAACATTTCTTTTAGTGGCATTGTCACTAACAACAATTGCTCAGAATACATTTCTTAAATCATCCGAATAATGTCTCATACCTTTTTTGACTAAATAGTCACTTTTTTATAGGGAGAGATTCATTTCTCTCCCTATATTTACTTAATTAAACCTAACTATTATGAATCAATCATTAAAAATCCTGTTTTTAATCCTGCTGGTAGTATTTAACACAAACTTGCATGCTCAATCTTATGATATAAAATGGCAAACTTGTTTTGATTTAGAAGGACAGGAGAGAATTCAGTATATTATTCCTGAATATAATGGGTATACTATGCTTGCATCTTATATGCCGGTATATTATGCTGATGTATTAGTAAGAAGAGTTACAGATAACGGTTTTTTGTTAAGTGAAAAAACTTACGGTGGGAGCTTTGGAGATGGGGCAATAAGAATGAAAAAAATGGATAACGGTGATTATATATTTATAGGTAGTACATCTTCTTTGGATGGTGACATTACTTATAATCCCTATCCCGACACTTGGAGTTTTTGGCTATTTAGAGTAGATAGTTTGGGTAATAAATTGTGGGACAAGGTCTTAGGCAGCTACAGGTTAAATATTATTATGGACGGGCTAATTACATCTGATAATGGTATTGCCATGTTTGGCTGGATTG